>OGEO01000912.1_pt1 | contig 22388 bp, 9 predicted proteins | sample 1570661 | NCBI WGS metagenome assembly OGEO01 (sample SAMEA2582142, study PRJEB24529) | metagenome | biome: Human gut stool | place: China | collected 2011
CTGCTGTCTTTCCGTTTGTGCTTGTTGCTGTTATTACAGCTGTTCCGGCTCTCTTTGCTGTTACTGTTCCGTTAGCATCTACTGTTGCTACTTCGCTGTTACTGCTTCTCCAGCTTACACTCTTACTATCTGTTGTGTTTTCTGGAAGCACTGTCGCTGTAAGTGTTGTTGTATCTCCTTCTTTAAGCGTTTCTGTACTCTTGTTAAGACGTACTTCTGTAATTGTTATATTGGTATCCTTCTTGTTAACAGTAATTGTACAGCTTGCTGTCTTTCCATTCTCACTTATTGCTGTGATTATGGCTGTTCCGGCTCTCTTTGCTGTTACCTTGCCCATAAGGTCTACTGTTGCTACTGCCACGTTGCTGCTGCTCCACTTAACACTCTTTCCATATGTTGTGTTCTCTGGAAGCACTGTCGCTACAAGAGTTGTTGTTTCTCCCTCTGTAAGCGTTGCACTGCTCTTATCAAGGCTTATCTCTATGATTGGTATCTCTTTTTTGCTTACTGTTACTGTACAGCCTGCTGTCTTTCCGTTTGTGCTTGTTGCTGTTATTACAGCTGTTCCGGCTCTCTTGGCTGTTACATTTCCATTAGCATCTACTGTTGCTACTGCTTCATTGTTGCTGCTCCAGCTTACATTTTTACTATCTGTTGTGTTCTCTGGAAGCACTGTCGCTGTAAGTTTATATGTACTTCCTTCTACTATTCCAACTGTACTTTCGCTAAGACGTACTTCTGTGACTGGTATCTGCTTCTTTTCTACTGTTACTGTACAGCCTGCGCTCTTTCCGTTTGTGCTTGTCGCTGTGATTACTGCTGTTCCGGCTCTCTTTGCTATTACTGTTCCATTAGCATCTACTGTTGCTACTGCTTCATTGTTGCTACTCCATATAATGCTCTTATTTTCTGCATTTTCAGGTGTAACAGTTGCAGCTAATGTTTCACTTTCGCCCTCTGTTAATGTCATTTCTGACTTATTAAGGCTTACACTCTCAACCTCAACCACTGGTGTCTGTGTTTCATTGTCTGTAAATGCTTTAATAATAAAATTGCATGACCGTGCCTTACCAAAGTCTTCCCAATATCCATATGGGTTAGCTACAAAACTCTGATTTTCCTTAGCAGAAGCTGTACACCAATATCCTACCTTGCCTGACTGCATACTGCGTTCATATGCCAAATATGATGTTTTACCTGAAGCATTCCTAACTTCTACAACAACTGAGAACTTATTACCTTCATTAATTTCTACCGGACTGTCAAGATTAACCGTGTATGTTCCGTCATATGTTGTTATTCCGCTTTTCTGTGCTGCTAATGTTCCACTTTCAGGATTAGTTTCATCTGTAAGATTAGTATATATACTTACTGTATAATTAAGATTAGTAGAACGTCCTGTCATAAATGAAACTGCCTTTATATTCTCACTTCCATCCTGATTAGCTTTAGCTTCAAATATGTTGGCATATTTATTAGAACCACCATATCCCATATATCCATAAAGCATTGCACCATCATACTGATAATTATTGTCATAGTTATTTGAAAGCTCTGCTTCAAGCGCATAACCTACTGTATATATAGACTTGTCATAATAAGAAAGATAGAAATATCCTTCCTTACCATAATAACTGCCCCAACTGTTTCTTACTATCCATGCACCATTACCATCTGGTGTTGTTGCAAAATTATCTGCTGAATAATCATCATCCCAGCCTACAATAGTAACGGCATGATTAGATGTGTAAGCATTTGGACAATAGTACGCCGCAGTAGAACTATTGTAATTATCTGTACTCCAGTCACTACTCTGGTCAGAGAAGTATGATATTGAAACAGCACCATAATCCATAACTGCTTTCTTGACATCGTCCCTGCTGGTTATGTTCACTCTGTAGAAATTCTGTACATGTGCAACATCTTTTCCATATGCAAGTGAATCATCTAACTGCTCATTTTCAACCTGTCTTATATAATCTATAGTATAAGGAACAACATCCTCATTAACAGCACCTTCCCAGTCAAGAAGTGAGTTAGCTGCCATCTCGACATTGCCGCCATACTGCATTACAGAACCATGTGATGTATCAAACTTGTTAACATCGCCTTCAAGTCCTCCCAAAGGGTCATTAACACAGTTATATGTGTAATTCACAAGATGTAATTCTGATAAATCAATATCACTAGAAGCAAGATTTTTCTTTATAAGATTAGTTTCTATTAATGATATTGTTGAAAATGACCAGCATACACCATATATTCCCTGGTCTCTTACAGCAGGAAGATTTTCTGTTCTATAGGCAGCCGGATATGTAGCTGCCTTTGCAATCTCCATTCCATCTATACTAGAATTATCATTACTGAGAACATCTGGAATTATCTGATATTCTTCATCTAATTGCCTATAACCTGTTGCAACATAACGTGAACCTGTATCGGTTGTTTCATTCTCATAATTCACATCTGCACTATTATTATCATTATTTCCGGCAAATGCCATTGATGAAGATGTAACTATAAGATTAACTGCAAGAAATGCAGCCAATGCTTTTTTTAATAATTTTCTTCTGTGCATATCATACCTCTTTTCTTAACAGATTATACTTTAAACTACCATTCCGCCAACAATGTGGTATGTATAACCTTTATAATCGATTGTTCCTGAGAAGTTCCAGTCTACCATGCCATCCTGTATGTAGAATTTATTTCCATTATACTCTATAACTGCTGTTGTCCAGTCGACACAGCCACCAGATACATAGAACCATGTATCCCTGTAGTATATAAGACCTTCATAATCCCAGTTAATTGTACCTCCTGATACATAGAACCATATATCATTATAATATACAAGTCCCATATAACTCCAGTTAATCGTTCCTCCTGAAATAACAAACCACATATCATTGTAATATGTAAGTCCAAGATAATTCCAGTCTAACATTCCGTTTGAGATATAGAACCATGTATCGGCAAAATATGCAAGACCTGTGTAATCCCAGCCAATCATTCCGCCTGATACATAAAACCATACATCGTTGTAATATACAAGTCCTGCATAATTCCAGTCTATCATTCCGCCTGATACATAGAACCATATATCATTGTAATATACAAGTCCTGTATATCCCCAGTTTATCTTTCCATTTGTTATATAGAACCACACATCATTGTAATAAGTAAGTCCTGTATAATCGGAATTAACCTTGCCATTTTCAACATATAACCAGTCATCGCCATCCTGAACAAGACCTGTATATTCTGTATCTACAACACCTTCACTTATATAATATCTGTCATCCTCATAATCTGCAAAACCTGTGTATGTTATGTCTACAACACCATTTCTTACATAATATGTACTATCTTCATAATCCACAAGACCTGTGTATGTTGTATCTACATTGCCGTTGTTAAAATATGTCAACTCACCATTAACATCTCTTAAACCTGTATATGTATCTCTCTTGTTGACTGTTATTGTACAGCTTGCGCTGACACCATTTTCACTTGTTGCTGTAATTATGGCTGTTCCTGCTTTTTTGGCTGTTACATTTCCCATAAGGTCAACTGTGACTACAGTGTTATTATTGCTGTTCCATTTAATACTCTTTCCATTAGTTGTATTTTCCGGATATACAGTAGCAATTAATTTTATTGTTTCACCCTCATCAACAGCTGCACTTGTCTTATTAAGAACAACTTCTGTGATAGGTATTTCCTTCTTTTCTACAGTTATTGTACAGCTTGCGGTCTTTCCGTTTGAACTTGTTGCTGTGATTACAACTGTTCCAGCCTGCTTTGCTGTTACTTTTCCTGTTGAGTCAACCGTAGCTATATCGTTGTTGCTGCTACTCCAGCCTATGTTTTTAGACTCTGTTGTATTCTCTGGAAGTACTGTTGCTGTTAAGTTTAATATATCTCCTTCTGTAATTGTCGCGCTTGTCCTGTTAAGTGCAACATCTACAATAGGTATCTCTTTCTTGCTTACTGTTACTGTACAGCCTGCGGTCTTTCCGTTTGTGCTTGTTGCTGTGATTACGGCTGTTCCGGCACTCTTGGCTGTTATTGTTCCATCCTCAGATACTGTTGCAACTGCTTCATTGTTACTGCTCCAGCTTACACTCTTACTGTCTGTTGTGTTCTCTGGAAGGACTGTTGCTGTAAGCTTATGTGTGTTTCCTTCTATTATTCCTACCGCGCTCTCACTAAGACTTACCTCTGTGATTGGTATAAGCTTCTTTTCTACTGTCACTGTACAGCTTGCTGTCTTTCCATTTGTGCTTGTCGCTGTAATTAAAGCTGTTCCTACGCTCTTTGCTGTTACTGTTCCATCCTCAGATACAGTTGCAACTGCTTCATTGTTGCTGCTCCAGCTTATGTCCTTGCTGTCTGTTGTATTAACTGGAAGAACTGTTGCTGTAAGCTTGAAAGTATCTCCTTCATACATATCAAGCGCTTCTCTGCCAAGCTGTACCTCTGTTATAGGAACCTCTACCGGCTGCTCCGGCTTATCAGCAGATTTTACTTCATAAGAACGAACAACTGCTTTACCAGTGTCACTGTCAAGATATGTCGCATATATCTTAGAATTACCGTAGCTTATATTAAGACCACTAATATCCTGAATAGATACATTAGTTCCAAGCTGCTGCCACTCGCCATCGACAAGTCCACTTACAAATGTAATGTTATCACTTGCAGTAGTTCCTACATATACATTATCACCATCAAAGCACAGACTTGCGTTATTAACACCCTTGTCTGTTATACTATTAGTCCCTACCTGAGTCCACTCTTTAGCAGAGTTGGCATAGTCAAGGCTGTATAGATAACTGTCTTTTACTGTATCGAAAGCAGTTCCTTTCTTAAACAAATAAAGCTTTCCATTGTTATTACTTAATACAACCTCATTAGCCTGTATTGAACCATTTAATACAGCATTCCAACTGTTATCAATTTGATTATATTTTTTAATATATATATTACTATTATTAGCTGTATCTCTGTATTCAACAAATATATTTTCATCAGCATCTACAGATATAGCAGCATTAGCCGGCATACTACTTACTGCTCCTGCTAATATATTATCAGATAAATTCTTTAATGTATTTCCATCATACTTATATGCATAAATATTGCTGTTATCCTGACTTGTATATGAAAAATATATTCCTTCAGAACCTGCAACAAGTGATACATTATCAGAATAACCTGAGGCTTTATATATATTCTGCCAACTACTTCCATTCCACTTATCTACACGTGCATAACAATTAGTATCAAGATATGAAATATACACGTCACCATTGTAAGTAACTATAGACTTTCCATCATAAATAGCCTTAGGTCCGTCTGTAATCTTACTCCATGCTCCATCACTATACTTAAATAATACTGTATCATTTGTCGCATAACCATAGCCATCACCTATATTGGCTATAAAATATTTATTCTGTTCACTATCTGTATATGTTTCTATATCACTAAGCGAAAGTCCAAGTGTATCCGTACTTTCTGTTATCCAGCGACCTTCCTGTCCGTCATCTGCAAATGATATATCAAATGTTATTGTGTCGCCAGAAGCACTGCCTACATTTTCTATAACAATTCCGCTGTTAGTTCCATCTGAATATGTAATAGCATTGTCAGCTATACCTGCATTCTTATCATGTGTTCCATAAGATGTACGGCCGCTTTCCGCTGATAAGAATGATTTATCTAAGTTAGTATAATCTGCTTTTTCATAGCCATTAAGTATAGAATCACCTGGCCTGAATACATATGCCTTATATGGAGGACCATACATATTACCACCGATAAGAGAGGCGTTTATTCTATATATGATAAGTCCTGAACCATATATCTTGCCCTCGTATGACTTATCATCATAAGAAGCAACATCATATTTAGCCTTCTGTTTTCTGTATTCAACAACAAAGAATTCATTAGATGAATAATCTGTTCTTAATATAACCGCCTGATTATTTCTTGTATCAAATGTTGTAGAAGAAGCTGCATATATTGAACAATTCTTCTTTGACTCTGTTACTGTCGGTATATCAAACCAGCCTGAATAAGCTGACCTGAAATATGCCAGAGGATACTGGAGGAACTTGCTTACCATCGCCATAATATCCCACTGGCCTACCGGTACAACACCAGAAACATTAGTATTAACATAAAGGTCTGGATATCCAAGCGTATGCATAAATTCATGTATGACAACGCCGGTTTCACTTAATCCGAAGTATGCTAAACCCTCTGGAATAACCGTATAACTGCCTATTTTCTTGGAATTAATCTCATCTGTTCCTGCATATGTTGACTTATGTCCATACATCTGTGAATTAGAATTACCCTTTTCACAGGCTGTTACAATCATAAGATTATCAACACATCCATCACCATCATAATCTACTATTGCATCCTTAGGAAATCTGCTGTCTTTAGCAAGTAATTCAGAAATCTCCTTAACCATTCTTGTATCTCCGAGGGCTGGTCCTGAAGTTCCAACAGTCCTGTCCCCATAATATGATACGTCATTGCTTAACACATATGGTTCTATCTTATTATTCTCACTGTCATACTGTGGAATAATATTCTGGACATTAAGCTGCCCATAAGAAATGTTAGAAACATACTGCTTAAGCGCTCTTGGGTGCTCCTCATCCCCCTCGAAATATTCTGTGATTTTAGGGTCTTCCTTATAACACTTCCCTAGTTCAGTTTTTTCGTGTTCATGTGTTGTATCCTTAAAATCTACAAATACAACTATGTTAGCGTATTTGCGGGTTGATACACTCTGTGTCTGCACTGTATCAGACACCTGTGCAGCCGGTGCTATACTTACTGATGTAAGCACAAGCATTACACTTAAAAATGCCGAAGCTATTCTTTTGAAATAGTTTCTTTCCATATACTTCCTCCTTTTCGTATTATGATTAATATATACTTGTCTTTTTGTATCCCAATATATGATACCAGGGTCACAAGGTCATTCACCCACATACACCTGCTCATAGTTGTGGCTTTCACCCCAACATCATAATATTATGCGGTTCACAAATTTAAAGCCCTATCATATATTATATCGGCAAATATTACACATAATCTTACCTGATTGTAATATTGCGTGTATTACTTTATCATATTTTGTTCAAATATAATTATATATACTGTTCACGGTTACAAGTAAATCTAATTTTAGATATAGTATATTATATATAAACAATTAAGTAAACAAAAAATACGCCAGAAATCAGCTTTTATACCATTCTGACGTATTTTTAATATTTGTATTATATATCTTTATACTATATTATATTTTCACGCAGATTATGAATATCATACGTTCTTAACTTGAGCTGTAACTTCTTATATTGTAATAAACCACTTAATATAATTAGTTGCTTCTTACTGATAACTTTCCTGTTACACTAGCCATTTCCAGGATATAGGTATTTACTGTGTTCATAGTAATATCACCTGACATAGCCTTATCATCTACATCCTTGTATGTATGATATATATAGCTATAATCAGAGTTAGAACCGCCAATATTGATTTTTCCTGTTTCATTTTCTATTGAACCCAATAAATTTCTCTTCTTAGTCCAGCCTTCATCTACAATATACTCTTCCTCACCTGATGAAAAATCATATGATATAGTTGAATTCCTATTAACAAAGCAATTAATGTCATATGTTATTGTAGTATATTCCCCTGGGTTAAGTTTTTCCATTATCTCTGGCTTTACAGCTAATCTGCAGTAATATGTAAGATTAGCTATACCATCAGCATCATATTCAGGTACTATACATTCATATACATATAAGTAATCCTTCCAGTTATCCTCTGTAATATCTACGTCTTCATATTCCGGAACTATTACATCAGTGTAATTATCCCTGTATGTATCTCCACATACTGAGCATGTGTGCTCTGTATAACCTTTTTCTGTATCTGTTGGCTCAACTACTGTATCTACATACTTATGACCTGTCTTTTCTATAGATTCTGTGTAAGTATCATTACATATTGAGCATGTATATGTCTTTTCACCATCCTCAGTACATGTTGCCTTTTTAGTTACTTCAGATGTATATAAATGATTATGCTTAACTGCAATACCATTTATTACTTTATATGTAACATCATCACTCTTTACATAACCATTATATTCTTTATTAACCATACCATTTTCAACATACCAGAGAACACCTGCACTATCCTCTACTACACCTGTATAGTCCTTATCAAGAATGCCATTCACTATATAAGCTGTGCCATCTTTACTATATACAAGTCCTGTATAACTCCAATCGAGTACACCTTTCTTTATATAAAATGTACCGTATTCATTACTTGCAGTTCCTGTATAACTCCAGTCAACTATACCACCTGAAACATAGAACCAGTTTCCTGCATACTCTACAAGTCCTGTATAGTTCCAGTTAACTATGCCACCTGAAACATAGAACCAGTTTCCTGCATATTCTGCAAGCCCTGTATAACCCCAGTCTAATATGCCACCTGAAACATAAAACCAGTTTCCTGCATATTCTGCAAGTCCTGTATAACTCCAATCTAATACACCATTGTTAACATAGAACCAGCCATATTCGTTCTGGGCAAGTCCTGTATAGCTCCAGTCTAACGCACCATTGTTAACGTAAAACCAGCCATACTCATTCTGGGCAAGTCCTGTATAGCTCCAGTCTAATACACCATTTTTAACGTAAAACCAGCCATATTCATTGTTGGCAAGTCCTGTATAATCATAATCAACTTCATCATTAACATAGTACTTCCATGTTCCATCAGCTTCCTGCAGCAGACCTCTTTCTGTTCCATAAGCTGAACCATCCTTGAATATACCATGAAAACTTACACTATCCTCATCGCTTGTATACCATATAGCCATATCACCATACATAACTGGCTCGCACTGTGACAGCTTACCCGTCATAGTTCTTATCTTATCAGTCTGATTACCATTATTATCTACAAATGTATAATATACAGTACCCTCTCTATCGCTTCTCTTGCACCAGAGAACTAAGTATCTGTTATCAGCCATCTTAACAAGATGTGGTGTTGTTGCTGAATAATCATCACCTGTATAATCTGTAATCCAGTTTATCTTAGTATTTCCATCGGCTTTAGACTTTGAAAGTATGCATATATTTCTGAGTTTACCATTATTATCCTGGTCTATAGAAGAAGCTGCAACTATATATGCGCTGTCTGTCACTTCAAAACCACCAACTGATGCATTAGTTGTATTATCACCTGTAGTACCAGCTATATTAAGTAAAGATGTACACTTGCAATTATCTCCCCAATAGTCCATATTGGAAATAAACTGACCAGTAGTAAAATCTGTTGGATACTCTATAAGTGCTATACTTCTTGGATAAGCATCGCCATGGTCTACAGCAACAAGATGATTACCATCTGTTTTAATAAACTGATTAAATGAATGGCTTACATAACCATACGCAGAATTCATAACCTTAGTAAATGAATCCGTAATATTCATATTCTTCTCATCAACCTGTATCGTTACATTTGCCTGATGATTATAACCATCTGATGACTTATACATAGTATGGCTTGTTCTTATGAACAGATATCCATCTGATTCTGTCATTCTTAGGCTTCCAGCATGAAATGGTCCAACTGTGTTGCAATCATATAAACCAGTAGATGTAATTCTGTTCCATGACTTATCGTACTTAGTTATTCTGAAACATTCTACATCTGCTGACTCTGATGGATTACTCTGTCCGCTTACTATATAATAAGCATCTGCACCATCATAAAATCCACCAAACTCAGAAAGTTCTGTAGGAATCTGCTTATAATCCGTAACTTGTAATTCTGAATTATAATATTCTACATAAACATTAGAACCATCAGACTGTACTCTCATAAGATTTCCATCACCAATATTGACAAGATATGCCTTAACAGGTGTTGCCCATCTTATATAATTATTGTCTGATGTCTTTACTGAAATGTTAGTACCAATAGTTGCCTCTGCATAAACCTGTGTGGTAAAACCAGACACTGCTGTACTTACACACACCGCACTGACAAATACAGCCATTGATGCAAGCCATTTCTTAATTCTTTTGTTCTTTAAGAACTTATCCCTTATCATATTTCCTCCTTTTTTTCTCACAATGCGCATAATTATATCAGGGTTAAAAGGAATTATATTCCCAACTGATATACCCATATTGATACATTGCTATGCAATTCTTACAATTTCCTAAATCATAATATGCCTTGCTGCTTTATCTTCAAAGTGTTTAACCACTAAGAATACCGCTATAAGTATAATACTTTAAATGTTATATATCCAGTACTTTTAATTAATAAAGCAAAAAACACAAACCTGCATTTACATAACCATTTTCTTTAATAATGGAATTCTTCTTACTATACAAGTTATCACCATACACACAGCAGTCATTACAACAGTTTTTATAAGATTAGCTGCCAGTGAATAATTTTCTATATTAATATATGGATATATATATTTCACACACAATATCAGTAGAATATAATGTATATAATATACTCCCATTGTACACTGGCCTACATATTTTCCAAACACATTTTCCTTATTAGAACTGTAATAATTAAAACACATAAACAGCCCTATTGATGCAAGCATAACCGATATTCTTTTATATCCATTATTAAGATATATGTTATTCCAGCTCATTGTTTTCGTTTCTATATACTTTTCAAGAACAATAAGCAGCACTCCCACAACAAACAAAATAACCGGAATATATCTGTTAATCTTGTTTTTAATATCGTCCCTGTATTCATGCATAAATGCACCTATAAGAAAATATGTAAGCATAAAAGCATAATTCGTATATGGAACAAGTGTACTCACCGAACTTATATCAAAGCTGCCAAAATATGATAACAATATATTAACTGCACCAACGCCTATATCTCCTATGAAGCTTACTATAAGCATACCAAGTACAAACTTCCTGCCATCGTGTCTGAACAGAAACCATGTAACCGGATATATAAGATAAATTACAATATATGCTTTCATATACCACAGCGCCCCGAAGTCTACACCATTTATATCCGCCGCAAATAATGTTGCTCTTATATATTCGCTTACAGTATGTGTTTCGTCATATATGTTACTTTGAACGCACATATATATTAATCTCCATACTACGAACACTATGTATGTAGTTACAAGCCTTGTGAAATATCTTTTCCAGTCAAATGTTTCTTTCTTATGTAAAAGATATCCTGTTGTCATAATAAAGCATGGCACCGCAACCCAGCATATGCTCATAATTATATTGCCTGCCACCGAATCTGCCGGCAGCAGAACAAAATGACAGAAAACGACTAATAATATACACAATCCTTTTAAGTCATCAAGAAATACTAATCTGTTACTCATCCGTTGTTTCTCCAATGCTGCATTTTTAACCTGTAAATCACTTAGCTTATTCTCCATGTAATCCTCATTACATAAGAACCATAGCTGCTGCTTGTTCCCAATGAATGATGCTTGACTGTTACCTTACTATAATCCGTATAAGCACTTCTGAATTCATTATCTATTGGTGCATCCAGACTTTCTACATATATTACAACAGTTGCATTTTCCACGCCTGACTCTAATGCCTCCGACAGCTTTTTATTAAGGTATTCATAATAATCTGTTGTATTAGTGAAATAATTTTCCTGCTGTGCGTAATAATTATACTTTGTTCCATTAGCATTTATATCACTTGTATATGAATGGTCTCTTCTCATCTTTTCATCAGTGATATTAAAGTAATCATAATTTACAACGCCCGGATTATCTGGTACAGGGTCATCCCATGTAACATCAACCATATACCATTCTCCATCAAGCATAACTGCATTCCATGCATGTGCTGCGCCATCGCCTTCACCCGTGATAATCTCGCAAGGAATTCCTAATATATCCATACATAACTTAAATGCACTTGAATATCCATCACACACTGCTGTCCTGTTCACAAATATTCCTTCTGCCGTATGTGATACGTATGGGATTGTACCATTTATATAATTATAATAATCATACTCTGAATTAAGAACCATATAATTATGTACAGCTAACTCCTGCTCATAAGGTGTTGCGTATGCATATGCTGCATCCAGATATGATGATAAACCATCATAAAATGCCTTTTCACTATCTGTTTCCAATACTGAAGTATCACCTGTTTTATATGCATATTCATACTTATAATACTCACTATCAGTACTAAGATTTAATTGCATTTCTATTGTCTGTGTAACACGACCTGCTTCTATTACATATATAGTTGTTCCTCTTCTTGCATTACCAGTATAGTCAAATCTGATACGTCCATCACAATACAGCCATGAACCATATTCATTAACTCCAAAGCCTGTATATGTATAGTCAAGTGTACCATCAACCACATACCACCAGCCATAATCATTATAAGCCATTCCTGTGTAGCCCCAGTCAAGCATACCTCCGCTTACATAGAACCAGCCATAATCATTGCTTGCAAGTCCTGTATAACTCCAGTCAAGTATTCCTCCGTTTATATAGAACCAGCCGTTTTCATTACTTGCAAGTCCTGTATAACTCCAGTCTAATATTCCTCCGTTTACATAAAACCAGCCATTTTCATTATATGCAAGTCCTGTATAACTCCAGTCTAATATTCCTCCGTTTACATAAAACCAGCCGTTTTCATTATATGCAAGTCCTGTATAGCCCCAGTCTATTGTTCCATCTTTTACATAGAACCAGCCATAATCATTATATGCAAGTCCTGTATAGCCCGTATCTACAACTCCATTCTTATAATAATACCACTTATTATCTTCAGCCATACTTAATGAATAAGTATCCTGCGCTGCCTGCACATAATTCTTCTGTCCTATACCCAGTCCCAAGCCGATACCAAGTATAACAACCACAGCCGCAATCGTATTTTTCAACAATTTTTTCATATGAAACGTACTCCTTTCGCATAATCCATATAATAATAGATTAGCACATACAAGAAAAGAAAGCAAAACAAACTCTATGTTATTGTTTATAACAAAACTGACATATGTATGCGTAATTATCACATACATATGCCAGTTATATTTTCATTGTATATATGATGCTGTGGATCCAAGGTCTTTCAGACACTTATGAGCAGACTCATGTGGGATTAGACCTTTTAACTCCGGTATCATATTATCATAATATCAATACACTCTGGTAATCATAGCTAAAATGCTGCGATTATAGAATACATTAATTCGCAACTACCACACTACAACACCGCCAACAATATTAAATGTGTTACCATAGAACACATATGTTCCTGTGTAATCCCAGTCTACCATACCGCCTGATACGTAGAACCACATTCCATTGTACTCTACAAGTGTTGTTGTCCAGTTGATTGTTCCTCCTGATACAGCAAACCATGCTCCGTTGTAATATACAAGACCTGAATAGCTCCAGTCTACCATGCCATCTGATACATAAAACCATATATCATTGTAATAAGTAAGTCCTACGTAATTCCAGTCTACAACACCGCCTGATACATAGAACCATACATCAGCATAATATGTAAGTCCTGTATAATTCCAGTCTATCATACCACCTGATACATAGAACCATATTCCGTTATATTCCACAAGTCCTGCATAACCCCAGTCTATTTCACCTGCCGCAACATAGAACCATATTCCATTATATTCTACAAGTCCTGTATATTCTGTATCAACCTTGCCATTCTTATAATTCTTCCATACACCATTTTCATTCTGGGCAAGACCATTGAGCGAACTATCTGTTTCGCTTGGTACTTCCCATGTGTCATAATCTGTGTAGTTGTATGTAAGAGTTGCTTTCTTATAAGCTGAATTTTCATATTCATTCACAGAAACATAATTACTATAATCTTTTTCTGAACCTGAGTAATATACATTCTTTAAACCTGTACAGCCTTTAAACGTACTAGATTTTATTGTTGTTCTCTTTGGAATAGATATCTTTTCTAATGATTTTGCATTTTGGAACGCATATGTGTCTATAGATAAATCATAATTATCTTTCTTAATCTTAACCCACTGTAATGATGTATCATCCTTAAAGGCCCCATATCCTATATTAGTTACCCTGTTTGAAAGGTCTGCATATACGAGCTTCTTACAACCATTAAATGCATTAACTCCAATATTTATTCCCGAATTACCATCTGCTATAACAACTCCAAATATATCTGTGTTATAAAATGCTCCATCTCCATATGACGTTTCAATTAAAGTAACTGTTGATGGAATATTAATTACACCACCTAAAGAAGTACAATTAGTAAAAGCTGACTCACCTATGCTGGTAAGACCTTCATTAAATTCTATCTTTTCAAGTTTCGCACAATCTTTAAAAGCATATCTACCTATTGTTTTTGTTTTTGATGGTAACTTTACTTCTTTAATAGCTGTATTATGGAATGCAGAGTTACCTATAGTTAAGTTGCTCTGTACCTCTTTGAATTCAACACTTGATAAATTAGAGTCATTCTCAAATGCATAATAACCTATACTTACAATTCTGTCAGATAATGATACACTCTCAAGCATCTTACAATTTTTAAATGTACTACCATTAATAGTAAGACCTTCACTTCCATCCTTAATCTCAACAGAAGTTATAGATGTATCAGCAAATGCTCCTGAACTATACATATCATACCCTATTTTAGTTACAGTCGATGGAATAACAAGCTTACCACTAAGATTATTACATCCATTAAATGCACCTTCACCTATAGTTCTTAATCTTTCATTAAGTGTTATACTTGTTAATTCCACATCTCCATTGAACGCATCAGCACCAATAGTTAATGTATTTTCAGGAAATACAACATTTTTTATCGATGTGTTCATAAATGCTTTATCATATATTTTAAGAATATACGCACCAGCTTTTAACGTTATATTTTCAAGACTGCTATCATTTTTAAAAGCGCCATCACAAATATCAGAAACATTTGATGATAAGTTAACTTCTGTTAAGGATTTACAATCAGAAAATGCATAGTTACCAATTATAATTTTACTTGTTCCTTCTTTAAACACAACCTTTGATATTGATGTATTGTTAAAAGCACCTGATTTATATGTATCACCAACTCTTATTACAGTTGACGGAATAGTTATTGTACCTGTAAGATTAACACAGCCATTAAAAGCATTATACCCTATAGTTTTAAGCCCTTCACTGAATACAACACTCTTAATATTAACATTATTTTGGAATGCTGAATTTTCTATTCTTGTTACATTATACCCATTAATCTTAGCTGGAATAATAAGATGAATATCAGTATCAGATGCTGCTTCATCAGTAAGTCCATTTATTACTGCTTCATTATTAGAATTAACAGAATACTTAAACTGACCATATGTAGCATAATTTGATGCCCCAACCATCTCATAGTCTGACACAACCCCATACTGTGGCTGAACTGCTGGTTCCTGTGCTGCCGATACTGCTGTTACTGATGCCAATGTCATAGCAGCAACCGACAGTGGAATAATAAATTTCTTCTTCATACGCATTTCTCCATAAACTATAATATTATATGATATACTCTTTATATACCTATGTATATTTATATATATTATACATATATAAGTTTATTCTTTATTTATAAAATTGTCAATCTATTTATAAAATTTAATTGAATTTTTTAATATTTCCTTATACTTCTGTACTTGAGTTGTTCCTGGCACCTCAATATCTAGTTTTTTATAACAAAAAAGGCATATGTATGTGTATTGCAATCACATACATATGCCTAAGTATTTATTATACTATATTTTTTCTTCGTTTGATATTCTACAGATCTTAAGTTCTTCATTAGCTGTATACTTCTGGCCTTTCGTACTCCGTTACTATATATTTTTTAGTAAATATGTTGCCATCAATTAAGAATTAATTAACTCACGATACCTTGCCCTGTCTTTTTCTTCTATGTCAAGTGTATCCATAGCTTCATCAACAGTCTGGTTCAGCTTTCTCATAATAGTTTTTATGCTGTCTAATCGCGCCTCTTCCTGACCTTTGAGCTGTCCCTCAATTATGCCTTCGCGCTTTCCTTCAAGTCTGCCCTCGCGTCTGCCTTCAAGTCTTCCTTCCTGTACGCCACTATCTCTGAATTCTTTCATTGCACTCCACATATGCACATCATCCTCCCTGTCTTCCTTTTCTTTATTCACCATCTTTGCCAGTTCTTTGGTTCCTGTCATCTCACTTATCATGTCGATAAGCTCTACGGATAATGACTTTTCTGAATAATTTCTTGAGATAGCGTTAAAATCTTTGTTGTATATACTATTCGTAATATCAAACAACGCTTTCACTTCGTCATTATTAAAGTCATAATCCGCTGTATCGCCTATCTGTACAAGATTAATGCGGTAATCGTTAAACATCTCCTTTACTTCATCCGGCATATCTACCATCATATCACTTAAAGATATCGGACCGTTCCACCTATGTTCTCCATAATAAAACACTATTGTTATTATCGGGTGAAACCTATCAGAATAATTTAATCCTGATAAAAACTCCTCACTAGTTCTATAACTTGCTGCTTTATTATCACTCTTATATTCAGTATTAGTTTTATTATCCGCCTTATCTTTATCATCAGTGTAAGCTTTACGCTTTTTCTTAATACTATTCTTAGTGTTATTGCTCTTGAATTCATTATATTCCTTGATATATCCAAGCGCATCATATACCATTGTTCTTAAGGGCATAGCCAGATGAACTTTTTCCTGCATCTCTAATCCTAATATATTAAATTCTACACCATTATAGTATTTCTTGACAACATCTCTGGCTCTCTTTAATGTTTCCTTATATTCCTGAACTCTGATTGTTCCCGATACATCTGTATCTATCTCCTGCAGATTTTCTGCCTTAATCACACATTTACCCTTGAATAATACCGCATTAAAAAGGTCAGCAAATCTTTCATTATTTCTCCAGAATTCTTTGACGATAATATCATCAGAAGTCCTTTTTCTTGTACTATAACTCATATAACGCCTTTCTGCAAATATGCTTTTGTAAACAAACCACATATTGAATTACTTTTTGTCTTGGGAAATCTTTTTTGAAACTGAATTCAGTTGAGATTATAGATAATTAAATATAATTCTATAAATGAGCAAATTTAAAATATTGCACAATTATGTCCGTGTCAGAAAAACAGATTTTTCATAATCTATTAAAATATATCTGGGGTACAAACAAAAGCAAAGTATTTTTGTGCATTTTTCTGTATTTGCTTATTTATAGTATAATTAATAAAATATGCTAAACACCTAATTAATATATATTTCTTATAAAAAATATATTTCAATCACTGCACACTTCTATAATTATCTATATATTATTTTTATTAGTATACTATAGTGATAGAATATCATATCAAATCAATATTTTCAATACTTTATTTTAAATTTTTTTAATTTCATATAAACAACAAATGAGCCAGCACACATATTATGTACTGACTCATTCATTAATGTTAATTCTTATATTTTATCTCGTTCCATAAGCAATATTAACATCACATCCGCCTGCTATACCTGGAACACTGGCTGTACTTGTATACTGCCATATTCTGTACTTGTATCCTATATCTGGAACATCATCGCCATCTTCCCATAAAACACCTGTTTCATAATAAGCATTCCAGTACCACGCAAGCCAGATATCATATCTTGATGATAATTCATCTGTATCTACATAATTAAGATAATCATACTTGTTAATATATATCATAGGGTCATATCCTCTGTTCTTAACAGTTTCACAGAATGCTATAGCCATAGCTGTACGAAGCTTGCTATCTTTTCTCATATCTTCTGTTCTATATCCAGAAGTTGTTTCCCAGTCATATACAACCGGATAAGTGATATTATATCCAGCTATTAAATCACAGATATAATTAGCCTCTTCAACAGCCTCACTTACTGACATAGACTGTGAAAAGAAATATACGCCAACCTGAAGGCCATTAGAAAGAGCGCCTCTTATATTTTCATCATAACAAGGGTCTTCATATAATTTTCCATCATCGTCTATAGACCTTCCTGCTACTTTGATTATTGCAAACTTATATCCTGCATCTGCAACCTGTGACCAGTCAAGTTCGCCTTGTCCATTATCGTTATTATGGTGTGATATATCTACACCCATAATCTTCTCAGATATATTATCTTTAGATACGACTATACCATCTTTTACACTATACATATAATCATCCTGATTAACTGTGCCTGCATAACTCCAGTCTATCTGTCCATCACGTATGAAGAACTCTCCGCTTTCATTAGCAGCGATACCTGTAAACTTAAAGTTGACGATACCTGACTCTATTTTCCACCAGCCATTACTATTCTGTCTGATACCAGTGTAATCATATCTTATCTGTCCATTTTCAACATATACCCAGTCTTCTCCATCAGGTATGATATCTGTATAATCAAAATTAACTTTTCCATCCTGAAGATAAAATCTGCCATTTTCATTAGAAGCGAAGCCGTTATAATCAAGATTAACTTTTCCGTCTTCTATTCTCCACCAGCCTATGCTGTTTGGCTTAATGCCTGTATAGTCATATCTTACAACACCATTTTCAACGTATACCCATGCTTCACCATCATATGTTACATCTGTATAATCTGATGCAACCTTTCCATCCTGTATACATACACGCTGTCCATTAACATCATAATATCCACTATACTCAGTATCCGCAATACCGTCCTTCATCTTCCATGTTCCAGCTTCATCAGATGCAAGTCCTGTATATGTATAGTCGACAACACCATTATTAATGTATACACGCTGTCCGTTGTACTCTGCCATGCCAGTATAATCATATCTTACCTGTCCGTTTTTAACATATACAAGTGCATCATCCTTTGACATAACACCATTAGCGTTAGTATTAACCTTACCGGCTTCTACATAAAATGTGCCATTAGCATTGCTTACATAGCCGTTATAGTCAAAGTCTGCTTTACCAGAACTTATCATCCATACTTCATCACCATTATCGACAAGTCCTGTATAGTTATAATCTATTGTTCCACCCGAACATTTCCACCAGCCGCTTTCATTTTCTGCTACGCCTGAATAGCCCCAATCGATTATTCCTGAATTAATATAAAACCAGACTGACTCACTCTCATAAAGTCCTGTATAATTCCAGTCGATTATGCCATCATTTACATAAAACCAGCCTGCTCCATTCTCAGCAAGTCCTGTATAATCCCAATCGATTACACCATCTTTTACATAAAACCAACCCGCTTCATTTTCAGCAAGCCCTGTATAATTCCAGTCGATTGTTCCATTCTTTACATAGAACCAGCCCGCTTCATTACTGGCAAGTCCTGTATAACTCCAGTCAACCATTCCATCTTTTATGTAAAACCAGCCTTTTTCATCTTCTATAAGGCCATTACAATCGAAATCGACATTGCCATCTTTGATTACCCACCAGCCATACTCATTCTCAGCAAGTCCATTGTAACCAAAGTTAACCTTTCCAGCTTCTACTCTCCACCAGCCATTATCATTCTGTCTGACACCAGTATAACTATTATTAACCTGACCATTTTCAACATATACCCAGTCCTGACCATCATAGACTATGTCAGAGGTTATATCGCCTCTTACTTCTGCACCATATGCCGGCATACTTAAAGCCACACATAAACCACATGCAAGTGCAGCCGAAAACATTTTTTTCTTAAACACTTTATTCTCCTTTATTATCCCAATTTTTTATTTTATTATCTGTTGTAATATACACAATTAACTCCTGCAATACATATAATATGCATTTATCCTGTATAATATATATTCTTTCAATATGTAATTCATCTTTTGTAATCCATAATGATGTCAATGTCTTATATCATAATATCTTTCTGACATTTTGACAATTTCATCATATAATATTATCATTCAAAGACTATCCATAAGATTTTACACACCCCTGAACGATAATCCTAGCATCAATTATATACATTTTCACTTTATAAGGAACATATACCTTGCAAGCAATCTGCTTCTGCCAAACAACCATATAATCATTATTGATAATATAGTAGTTACTACCGTCATAATAACTGTTTCGAGTGACAGACTTCCATTAAACTGTCCCATATAATTTACTTTAAGTGATATTATTAAGACATGGACAAAAAATATTCCCATACTTATCCTGCTGATATATGTAAATACATTGGACAGCTTTACACATATACGATTATCATCAATCCTGCAAAATAATGCAAATATGCAGGATGAGCATATTAATAAAAATGGAAAATCGTACCACACCTTATAAAAATAATAAGAACTGCTTCCCAAAGAATATAATTGAACATATAAAGTGATAGCATAACTACATAAAGAAATCAAGACCAACACTCCATTTTTCAATCGTAGAAGTCTGTTATTATATATATAATATCCTATTAACATATATAATCCATATGTTGCTCCCATGTATGGTATATATGTATCTGAACCAAATGTCTGATTAAGATTATATATCTTGGATATTACATTGAGCATAGGCACAATATATGAAAATATAAATATTGCGCCCATAACTGGTGCAACTGCCCTGAATGGAAACTTTTTAACTATTACAGCTACAAAAGGCACCCCTATATATACACCTAATATCATCGGCATATACCACATATTAGACATGGTTGAATTCTTAAGTAATAACAGCTCCTTAATAAAATCATCTATAACAAATGTCTGCTTTAGCACGAACACATTAAACAGCTCATATAATATAACCCACACTTCATTGACAATAAATAAAGGTAACAGATTATTCTTATAAAACCTTAATATATCGCCTTCATTATTTATTATCTTCTTAAAAAGCAGCGCACCTGAAATCATAAGAAATATCGGAACGCCAAGTCTTCCTATCGTCTGGGTACCAATCATAAAGATTTGCGATGCCATTCCAAGCTCACTAAGCTTAATTGTATCATTATAATAATATGTCATATCACAACAGTGACATAAAACAACACATAATATTGCAAATGTTCTTGCAATGTCAAGTCGGATAATTCTTTTACTGCCTGCCATCAATAACTCCATTTATATAACTGATATTTTATACGTGGTAACTTATCAGTGTTTTGAATTCTGATATATACGCACTTTAACCATTAGTACCGCTGCCCAGTCCATATGAAGCTTAAAACAGATTACTGGAAGCATACGAAAGCCTCGACATTCAGATAACTTTGTTTCTGCAATAGCCTGCCTGAAGCAATCTGTTTTTAAAAGCTTTTTCATATTATGTTTTTTCTGCTTTCCCGTAGCAGGATTATTAACATTATAAGTATCATGTACAAGAATAAGAATGAGGTGAATTAATATATACTGATTATATGCCTTTCTTATCTCTTCTCCATCATTTTTCACATACTTTAATGTGTTATTGATAGATTTTACATAATTCCTAGTTGTAGCAGCATTATAACTTCTTACTGTCGACTCATTATCCTTGGAATAGTGATATAATTCTGTTCTTATCTCTACAGCACTATCTACACACTGCATATATCTGAACAGAAAATCACTGTCCTCTGCAAGTACAAGATTAGTATCAAATCTTATATTATTGTTATTAATAACTTCCCTGTCTAAAAGTTTCCCCCATACAGTCATATACTGGGTAGGATTTTTCAACATACTGCATCGGAAATCCAGATACTTATCCTCATCTTTATATGTAAGAGTTTCCCTGTCAACTTTACCCTCACCACTGTTATGTCCGAAAAATACACATTTTGTTTCATATGCCTGACTTATGCCAGATATATACTGAAACGCTCCATCATAAAGGTAATCATCTGCATCAAGAAAACATATCCATTTCCCTGATGCATTATCAAGCCCCTTATTACGTGCATTGGACACACCTTTATTACTCTGCATAACTTTAATTCTGTCATCTGCATTGGCATATTCCAGACATTTATCATATGTATCATCTGTAGAACCATTCTCAACAATTATAATTTCCCATGTTAATCCAGTCTGTTTTTTTACACTTTCCACAGCTCTGCCTATATATTGGGAGGCATTATACGCTGGGATTATTACACTTACATCTGTATCAGCCACTTGTTTTCCTTCTCTTTATTCTTTTCTTTATATTTTTGATTTTATATTATCTTAGATGTTGGGGTCAAAAGCCCCCAACTATGATACCTACGGATTGTTCCGTGCTACG
>OGEO01000915.1_pt1 | contig 22319 bp, 19 predicted proteins | sample 1570661 | NCBI WGS metagenome assembly OGEO01 (sample SAMEA2582142, study PRJEB24529) | metagenome | biome: Human gut stool | place: China | collected 2011
TGACGGATAGTTTCTCGTCGGTAGCTAGTGGCCCCCACTCCGACAGGATCAAGGACGACAGGAATGCCTATTGAATTAGCGGTTTTACCTGCTAATAACATAGCCTCTCGTTCTTTACCGATAAGCGTGCCGATATTGATTACCAATGCTTGGCTGATTTTGGGCACCTCAACCATTTCCTCTATGTTCGCTGACATCAATGGTGACGCACCTAATGCAAGTAAGCCATTAGCACTAAAATTTGCCGCAACAATGTTGGTTATGTTATGAATAAGCGGGTTTTGCTCACGAATTTTTGATAAATAAATAGATTTCATTTCACGCCTTTATTTTTATGATAAATCCAATCCCATTTGCCAAAATCCGATTTCCATTCGAGTGGCTGTGGTAAAAATCTGTTGAATATTGCTTAACTGAGAATCATTAAGTGGTTTACAAAGTGCGGTAAGAAAATCAACCGTTTCTTGTGCCGCTTGTTGATATTCAGGCGATGAATATGTGTCAATCCAGGCTTGATAAGGATTGTTTGATAGCTTTGGATAATTTTCTATAATATAACGTGCTACTTGAGCATAACCCAAAGCACAAGGCGTAACGGCGGCATAAAGTTCAGTTAGGCCACCTGTCATTCCACAATCAAGTAAGTAACGTGTATAGGAAATACATGCCGCACTTTCTGGTGTTTGGAATATTTCCTGTTCACTAATTTCCCATTGTCGGCAGTAATCCAAATGTAATTGGATTTCTTGGCAAAGAATGTCGAGCGTTTTACGCGGCATTTCCATTTCGGCAAAATTTCTCGCCTTGAACACGCCCAAGGCAAAAGCACGGCTGTAATGGAAAAGATAGATGTAATCTTGTTTTAAGTAGTGCTGAAAACAAGCTTTGGGCAAGGTGCCTTTTGCAAGTTGTTGCACAAATTCATGCTCAATATACTGTTTCCAATAAGGTTGAGCTTGTTGAATGAGTTGTTCAATCATCATCTTTCCTTATTGCAGTTCGACAGCATAATCTTTCAATTCGAGTGCTTTTTGGATCAAGCCTTTCTGATGCATAAATTCCGCCATTTGTTGATAACGTTTGGTATCTAATTGGTGAGGCTTGGTTGCTAATAAAGGAAGAGTATCTTTCCATGCTAATTGATTTAATTCCGTATTAAGTTCTTTTGGCTTATAGCTCACAAATGCTTGCCATGCGTCATTTGGGTTGTTTTGTAGGTAGGTTGTAGCTTGTTCAAGTGCGGTCAAAAAATCGGAAATTTTTTTAGAAGCAAGACTGTTTTTGTTAGCAACTACAATCAATTCATCATAAGCCGGCACACCATATTCTTCAGGGAAAAATGCCACACCTTCTTGTTTTTCTAAATGGATTTGATTAAGTTCAAAATTGCGGAAAGCCCCGATGACAGCATCGACTTGTCCGGTTAAAAGAGAAGGGGAAAGTGACCAATTCACGTTTACTAATTTTACGTCTTGATTGCTGAGTCCAATAGAGCGAAGCATTGTGTCGAGCAATACATCTTCAAAGCCACTAACTGAATAGCCTACTTTTTTGCCTTTCAGATCGGCAAGTGTTTTGATGTTGCTATTTTTGAGCACTACAACGCTATTTAGTGGGCTAGAAATCAGTGAACCTACGCGTACTAAAGGTAATCCTTCTGCAACTTGTTGATAAAGTTGAGGTTGATAATTAATGGCTAAATCTACTTTTCCTGCAGCAACCAATTTAGGCGGTAATGATGGATCGGCTGGTTCGATAATCTCGACCTCTAAGTTATTTTTTTCAAAAAAGCCTTTTTGTTGAGCAACGATGATTGCTGCGTGGTCAGGATTCACATACCAATCAAGCATTAAGCTGATTTTCTCTTTCGCTAAGCTGGTAAAACTGGCGGTGAGTCCAATTAAAAGACTGAAATAACGGATGATTTTCTTCATTTTTGTCTCCTTGTGTGATGAAGTGTTAAACGTGCCAAATAAAACGGCGCAGTAGCCAATCGATGCTGAAATATAAGCAAAGTGAAATCGCCACTAAGATCAGCAACGCAGCGAACATTAAATCCACCTGCATACGAGCATTGGCGTGGATCATTAAATAGCCAAGCCCTTCTGATGAACCCACCCATTCTCCGATTACAGCGCCAATTGGGGCGACTGAAACGGCAATACGAAAGCCCGATGCAAATGCAGGCAATGCAGCAGGTAATCGCACTTTGAGTAATAAACGCAAAGGGGAAGGATTGAACGTTTTGGCAAGATCGAGCCAAGCTTGAGGTGTATTGCGTAATCCATCGTAACAGGCTGCAGTTACAGGGAAATAGATGATGAGTATCGCCATCAGAATTTTTGATGGCATACCATAACCCAGCCAAAGTACGAGTATTGGGGCGATGGCAAAAACAGGAATTGCTTGAGAAATGACTAAAATCGGTAACAGTAATGATGATGTTTTAGGTGAAAAAGAGAGTAACAGGGCTGATGACAATCCGAAAATAAACCCCAACAATAACCCTAAGCCAATTTCAATTAAGGTGATTTGTGTATGCTGCCAAAGTAGTTCTGAATGAGCAACTAATTGGTACCATACGGATTGAGGAGAAGGAAATATGTAATGTGGAAAATCACCTAATACGCCAATAAGTTGCCAGAGACACAGCAATATAATTCCAATAAAGAGTGGTTTAAGAAGGCTAAGTTTCATCTTTTTCCCTCTAATAACTCATTTAATAATTGCTGTTGGAGCATCCACAAATTTTCTTGGTTAAGTTCTCGTGGTGCTTTACCTTCAGGTTTTATGACGTCGGATAATGCTGGCTGATTAGGCTGCGGTGAGCGTAATACAAAAATACGCTGACTTAAGCGCAATGCTTCTTGAGGATCATGTGTAACCAATAATACTGATTTATCTTTTAATAGTTCATGGGCCAAGTTTTGTAATTGGTAACGACTAATCGCGTCAAGAGCAGAGAAAGGTTCATCAAGTAAAACTAAATCAGCGTTTTGCATTAATACTCGAGCGAGAGCCACTCTTTGTTTCTGTCCTCCAGATAATTGAGCACAGCTTTTATGAAGATGTTCTGACATGCCTACTTGTTCAAGTAGTGCTTTTGCTTGAAGAGTTGTTTTTGCAGATTTATTCCCGAATAGTACGTTTTCTAATTGGACGTTATCAATAATTGAAAGCCAGGGATAAAGGGTATCTTTTTGTGGTAGCCATGCCACTCGAATATTAGGATGAAAGATGATATTACCTTGAATCTTCCCTTGTATTTCAAGCCCTGCAATTAATCTCAAAAGCGTTGATTTACCTACGCCAGAGCAGCCAAGTAAGCTCACCCATTCATTAGGTAAAATAGTTAAATCAAGGTGTTCAAATAGTACTTGTTCTCCAAAAGCAAGACTAAGATCCTGAATATTCACCATAGCATTAACCTAAGGATTAACGACTAAAGGTAACGATAGAAAAGGAATGAAAATAGGTATGAAGAATGAGAAAGTATTTTGGCATATTAGTTTCCTACGTCAGTGCTAACTGTTTCAGGTTCACGGGTATCATCTCAGCCACTTTGTGGCACCCCGACTAAAGTTGAAAACGATTGTATATCTCAATGTAGAATAAAACAAGAATAAATTTCATTTGATGAGAGAGGTTCTCTTGTTTAGCGCTGATAACGCATACTTAATATGCTTGAATATAAAAAAGATGTAGACCGGATCAAACTTAAGTTTGATCTTTTTGGCTTGGAATGAGAAGAGCAATATAAGAATAAAATAATTATATTTTCGTAGAGATACTTTTAGTATAAGAAATAACTAATAAAATAAGTTTTTAAAAATTAAAGTGAAAAATGAGATTGGATTTGAATTTGAAATTAAAATGGTGCCCGAAGCCAGACTTGAACTGGCACGCCTCGAAAGGCGAGGGATTTTAAATCCCTTGTGTCTACCGATTCCACCACTCGGGCAAATTGGAGCGGGAAACGAGGCTCGAACTCGCGACCCCGACCTTGGCAAGGTCGTGCTCTACCAACTGAGCTATTCCCGCGTTTGCTTGTTGCCAAACAACGGGGCGTATTTTACGGATTTATCTTATTGTGTCAAATAAAATTCGTAAAAAATTCTTTTGATTGGTTAAAAATAATTCAAAAACAAAAGGCGCGATTAAAATAACCGCACCTTTTATTTAAAATTTAGTCAATTCTATAATTCAATGTTATCTAACAAGCTGCCTTTTGCTGCTTTTAAGTATTGGAGCATTGACCAAACCGTTAAAATCGCAGCTAAATAGAGCAATACAATTGCTAGCGTTTCCATATACACATTATATCGCCAGAGTAATCCACCTAAAGCTAGCATTTGAGAGGTGGTTTTCACTTTCCCCATCCATGAAACGGCTACTTTATTACGTTCACCTAATTCAGCCATCCATTCGCGTAAAGCAGAGATAATGATTTCACGAGAAATCATGATAATCGCTGGAATGGTAATCCAGAAAGAATGTTGATATTCCACAATTAATACAAGCGCAGTAATAACCATCACTTTATCGGCAACAGGATCAAGGAAAGCACCGAAACGGGTTGTTTGTTTTAATTTTCGTGCGAGATAGCCATCAAACCAGTCGGTGACACCGGCAATAAAGAAAATAAGCGTTGTAATAAAAGGTGCAGAAGGGATTGGCAAATAAAATGCCACGACGAAGAATGGAATTAAAATCACTCGGAGAATCGTCAGAAAAATAGGAATATTATATTTCATAAAAATAACCGCACTTTGGTTAAAGATACGTTCATTCTAAAGGATCTACAAAAATAAAAAAAGCCACTTAATGTGGCTTTTTCTTAAAAATTAAAGTTTGTCAGCGTTTTGTTTCAAGTATTTAGCAACGCCTTCTGGGTTGTCTTTCATACCTTCTTTGCCTTTTTCCCATTGAGCAGGGCAAACTTCACCGTGTTCTTCGTGGAATTGTAACGCATCTACCATACGTAACATTTCATCGATGTTACGGCCTAATGGTAAGTCATTTACCACTTGGTGGCGAACAACGCCGTTTTTGTCAATTAAGAAAGAACCACGTAGTGCAACACCTTCTTCAGGGTGTTCGATACCGTATGCTTTAGCAATCTCGTGTTTAACGTCTGCAGCTAATGCATATTTAACTGCACCGATACCGCCGTTTTCAGTTGGGGTATTACGCCATGCATTGTGAGTGAATTCTGAGTCGATAGATACACCAACAACTTCAACACCACGTTTTTTGAACTCTTCGTAACGGTGGTCGAATGCGATTAACTCAGATGGGCAAACGAAAGTAAAGTCTAATGGATAGAAGAATAATACTGCCGCTTTACCATTGATGTGTTTCTTGAAATTGAAGTTATTAACGATTTCTCCGTTGCCTAAAACTGCAGCGCAAGTAAAATCTGGAGCTTGACGAGTTACTAATACCATAGTCATAATTCCTATATGAAAGTTAATAAAAATTTTGCGGATGCAAAAAGTCGCCGATTATTTTAAGAAAATTAACTGCACTTTAACAGCTGTTTTTATCTATTGAATTAATTAATATTGTCTAAGTTACAGGTGAAATATATGTCAGAACATCATACCTTATCGACCACATTGGTTCATGCAGGGCGTAAAAAACGTTTTACTCAAGGCTCAGTTAACCCCGTGGTTCAACGCGCATCCTCTTTAGTATTTGAGACTATTGCGGATAAAAAAAATTGCACAAAAAATCGTTATAAGGGAGAGCTTTTTTACGGTCGTCGTGGCACGTTAACACACTTTGCACTTCAAGATTTAATGTGTGAAATGGAAGGCGGAACAGGTTGTTATCTTTATCCTTGTGGGGCCGCAGCGGTAACAAATGCTATTTTATCATTTGTGGAAACTGGCGATCATGTCTTAATGACAGGGGCGGCCTATGAGCCGACACAAGATTTTTGCAATGTGATTTTGAAAAAAATGCATATTGATACGACCTATTATGATCCAATGATAGGCGCAGATGTTGCCAAACTCGTGCAACCAAATACCAAAGTCTTATTTTTAGAATCTCCAAGTTCTTTAACGATGGAAGTGCCTGATATTCCTGCTATTGTTAAAGCGGTTCGAGCAGTGAGCCCTGAAATCGTCATTATGATCGATAATACATGGGCTGGAGGCATACTATTCAAAGCGTTAGAACACGGTATAGATATCTCTATTCAAGCAGGAACGAAATATTTAGTGGGGCATTCTGATATTATGATCGGTACTGCCGTGGCTAATGCACGTACTTGGGATAAATTGCGCGAGCATTCCTATTTAATGGGACAAATGGTTGATGCCGATTCCGCTTATACGACGGCTCGTGGCATTCGCACCTTAGGTGTACGATTAAAACAGCATCACGAAAGTAGTTTAAAAGTGGCCAAATGGTTAAGTGAACAACCACAAGTTAAAGCGGTTTATCATCCAGCCCTACCAAGTTGCCCAGGCCATGAAAACTTTAAACGAGATTTTACCGGCGCAAGCGGTTTATTTTCTTTTGAATTACATAAACGTTTAAATGACGAAGAGCTTTCCGCCTTTATGGATAACTTTGATCTTTTCACAATGGCTTATTCTTGGGGCGGGTTTGAATCGCTTATTTTATGCAATCAACCAGAAGAAATTGCGAAAATTCGCCCAGGTATTGAGCGTAAATTAACGGGTTCATTAATTCGAGTGCATATTGGATTTGAAGACACGGATGAATTAATTGCCGATCTACAAGCGGGCTTTGACCGAATCAAATAAGAAAAAGGGCTGTTTATGTAAACAGCCCTTATTTACTCAATCTTTGAGTTGATTTATCATAGTCAGCATTTTTAGTAACTAGAGAAGAACAATGAAACATATTCATATTTTAGGCATCTGCGGGACCTTTATGGGGGGCGTTGCGATGATTGCCAAACAAATGGGCTATAAAGTAACGGGTTCCGATACCAATGTTTACCCACCGATGAGCACTTTTTTACAAGAGCAGGGCATTGAAATTATTCCTAATTATGATGTAGCTCAACTTCAGCCTGCGCCCGATATGGTGATTGTCGGAAATGCCATGAAGCGTGGTAATCCTTGCGTGGAATATGTTTTGGATAATGCCTTTCCTTATACATCAGGTCCACAATGGTTACACGACCATTTATTGCGTAATCGTTGGGTGTTAGCGGTTTCAGGTACACATGGTAAAACCACAACAACGGGGATGTTGACTTGGATTTTAGAACAAAATGGGTTAAAACCAGGTTTCCTAATCGGTGGTATTGCGGGGAATTTTGGTACCTCTGCTCGTTTAGGGGAAAGTGAGTTCTTTGTAATTGAAGCGGATGAATATGATACGGCGTTCTTTGATAAACGTTCTAAATTTGTACATTACAATCCAAAAACTTTGATCATCAACAATATCAGCTTCGATCATGCTGACATCTTCGACGATCTTCACGCGATCCAGCGTCAATTCCATCATATGATCCGAACTATTCCTTCTACAGGACGCGTTCTTTCTTTTGCAGATGAACAGAGCGTGAAAGAAACCCTCAATATGGGTTGTTGGTCAGAACAGCAATTTATCGGTAAAGATAAAGAATGGTTTGCGGAACGTATTACTAATGATTGTTCTGAATTTGCCGTATTCCATCACGGTAAAAAAGTGGCTGAAGTGAAATGGAATATTGTCGGACAGCACAATATGCACAATGCTTTAATGGCGATTGCGGCAGCTTACCATGCTGGTGTCAAAATTGAAGATGCATGTCAGGCATTAGGTAGCTTTATCAATGCAAAACGTCGTTTAGAAGTGAAGGGGGAAGTAAACGGTATTACGGTTTATGATGACTTCGCTCACCATCCAGAAGCAATTCTGGCGACACTTACGGCGTTGCGTGACAAAGTGGGTGGTGGCGTACGTATTCTTGCCGTATTAGAGCCTCGTTCAAACACCATGAAAATGGGCGTGCATAAAGATGAAATTGCACCAGCACTTGGGCGAGCTGATGCGGTGTTTATGCTACAACCAGATAATATTCCATGGGATGTGGCTGAAATTGCGGGAGAATGTGTTCAACCAGCACATTACACAGGAAATATTGATAAATTAGTGGATATGATTGTGGCTGAAGCGAAACCAACGGATCAGATTCTTGTGATGTCAAACGGTAGCTTTGGTGGCATTCATCAAAAGATTTTAGATCGATTAAAATAATCTCAATGCAAAGTGCGGTCAAAAATGAGAGTGTTTTTGACCGCACTTTTTATCATCAAAAATAAGGAAATAGCATGGCTGATCCACATATTGAATCTCCAATGGATGTTTGGGATAAACTCACCGTCATTATTTATCGCACAGGCTTTGTGATTGCGGCATTTAGCATCTTGGCTTTAACTTGGTATCCTCAACAGGCTCAAAGTGCCGTATTGATTGCAGCAACTTGTTGTGCATCATCGCTTCATATTTATTTAAAGCATTTCCGCTTAACATTTCAATTTGCCACGTGGCTTGCACTCTTATGTGCGCTTTTAGGTTGGCATGAATTAGCGTTAGGTGGTGCATTAGTCACACTGGGCGGTTTATGTTTTAAAGAATACTTCTGTTTTAGAGTACCGCTATTAAATTTACAACCTGCATTTGTCGCCGCACTTTGGTTTGCTTGGGTATTTGAAGGGGGTTGGATTGCTCGAATTTTATCGTTGATTGTCGGCGGATTATTATTGATTCTTGCTGTTCAAAAATGGCGAATGCCATTGCACTTTGATATTGGCGATAAGACAAAGTATCAAATCTAATAAGATTGATAGATAAAGGCATAATGTTTCACGACATTGTGCCTTTTTATTTCGATTAAATTTACCTTTATTTAAAAACGAAAAAAGCACCGAAATTTCGGTGCTTTGTAATTTGGTTGCGGGGGCCGGATTTGAACCGACGGCCTTCGGGTTATGAGCCCGACGAGCTACCAAGCTGCTCCACCCCGCGTCTGAGAGTGCGTAATATACTCGTTTCAAAAATTATTGCAAGATTTAAACTGAATTTGACTTTCTGTTTGTTAAGAAAATAAACAATGTGAATATTAATTAACCATTTTATGAAATAGTGCTAGTCCTAAAAGGGAATTTTTGATAGCGTATGCAACTTTGTATTAGTTAGTTTAATTTAGGAAAATAAGAATGAAATTTCGTCAAAATCTCGCTGTAAAAATTCTCTCTGTAATGGCGGCAGTTTCGGTGCTTGCGTCATGTGGTTCAGCACCAAGTAAAGTCTCTTCAAAAAATAATTCAAGCGTACCGCGTACCGCGACAGGTGATGATCCACAAAAATTTGGGGCAAAGTATAGCGGACGTACTTATCAACAAGCTATTTTAAGCCCAGTGGCTTCTGTGGATAACAGAAGTGCGGTTGTAAACCAAGGTGATTTTTTAACGCAGTTGACGAATGTTCGTAATTATTCAAATTCATTAACAAATCGCTTTGCCGCGAATTATGGAAAAATTACAAACTGGGTGCTTGCAGGGGCAAATGTGAATGAATTAGCACAATACGGTATTAACCCTCAAATTATGAAAGGTTTTGATGGTTATCAAAACGTCTTGATGACAGGTTATTATTCGCCGGTTATTCATGCTCGCCGTACAGCACAAGGCAAATACCAATACCCAATTTATGCAATGCCAAGTTATAAACGTTATAGCCGCGCGGAAATTTACAATGGCGCATTGGCAGGAAAAGGCCTAGAGCTTGCGTATAGTGATTCAATGATGGATAACTTCTTACTTGGTGTACAGGGTAGTGGTTATGTTGATTACGGTGATGGTAATTTAAATTATTTAGCCTATGCAGGTCAAAATGGTTATAAATATCAAGCAGTTGGTCGTTTGTTAGTAGAAGATGGTGAAATTCCAAAAGAAAAAATGTCTATTCAAGCGATTCGTGAATGGGGCAAAGCAAATCCATCTCGTGTACAAGAATTGTTAGAGCGTAACCCATCTTATGTTTTCTTTAAAAACGATCCGACAGGAAAAGTGAAAGGTTCTGCTGGTGTGCCTTTAGTACCTATGGCTTCTGTGGCTTCTGATCGCAATGTCATTCCTTCTGGAACGGTATTATTGGTTGAAGTACCAGATATTGATAACAATGGTAACTGGATGGGAACACACAAACTACACTTAATGGTGGCGCTTGATGTGGGCGGCGCGGTAAATGGTCACCACTTTGACTTATACCGTGGTATTGGCGATCAAGCAGGCCATATCGCTGGTTTATCAAAACACTATGGACGTGTTTGGGTACTACAATAATGGATCGTGTCGATAACTACGAACAACGTTTTGGCGGCATTGGTCGCCTTTACACACCAGAAGGCTTGGCGCGTTTGCGTCAGGCTCATGTGTGCGTCATTGGTATTGGCGGCGTAGGTTCGTGGGTGGTGGAAGCGCTTGCGCGAAGTGGTGTAGGGCAGATCACCATGATTGATATGGATGATATTTGTGTCACCAATATTAATCGTCAGCTTCCTGCGTTAAGTGGTAATATTGGCAAGCTTAAAACGGAAGTGATGGCAGAGCGCGTTAAGTTGATTAATCCAGAATGTGTGGTGAATATCATCGATGATTTCATTTCACCAGATAATCAAGCAGAATACTTAAATCGTGACTATGATTATGTCATTGATGCCATTGATAATGTGAAAACCAAAGCTGCGATGATTGCCTATTGCAAACGTAATAAAATCAAGATTATTACTATTGGTGGCGCAGGTGGTCAGACCGATCCATCCAAAATCCAAATTGCTGATTTAAGCAAAACGATCCAAGATCCATTATTGGCAAAAGTGCGGTCAGTTTTACGTAAGGATTTTAATTTTACCCAAAATCCACAACGTAAGTTCGCAGTTGATGCGGTGTTTTCCAGTCAGCCTCTGATTTTCCCTAAAATGGGCGAGGGCTGTGAAGTATCAGCCACCATGAATTGTGCAAATGGTTTTGGTGCGGCAACTATGATCACCGCAACTTTTGGATTTTTTGCCGTTTCTAGGGTAATAGACAAGTTATTAAAATAAAGAAATGAAGCAACGTGAAAACGTTGCTTTTTCTTTATGAATAAAAGTATTTAATAAGATGAAGAAATATCACTTCATTTTTTTAATTTGAAATGTTGCAATTTTATCAAAAAGGCGTAGTCTATGTTGGCTTTGAGAATAATTCCCAATAAAGTAAGGAAACAAAATGAAACAAGTATTAAAAATGAGTGCAATTTCTACCGCACTTTTAACGCTTCCAATGATGGCAAATGCAGATGTATTGGCATCTGTAAAACCCCTCGGTTTTATTACATCGTCAATTGCTAATGGTGTAACAGATACGCAAATTTTAGTGCCAGCGGGTGCTTCTCCTCATGATTACAGCTTAAAACTTTCAGATGTACAAAAAGTGAAATCGGCGGATTTAGTGCTTTGGGTTGGTGAAGATATTGACGCTTTCTTAGCAAAACCAATTAGCCAAATTGACAGCAAGAGAGTTATCAATATTTCTGAGATTCCAGAAATTAAACCGCTTTTAAGTAAAGTTCATCATGAGCATTATCATGAAGGCGATGAAGATGAGCACGGGCATGATCATAAACATGGACACGATCATAAGCACGAGCATGGTCATGACCATGATCATCACCACCACGATGTAGATGAAAATGGGTTAAGTGTAAACTGGCACTTATGGTATTCACCAGCCATTAGCCAAATTGTGGCACAAAAAGTGGCGGATAAATTAACGGAACAACACCTGGATAAAAAAGAGCTCATTGCGAAAAACTTAGCCGATTTTAACCGCACTTTGACTGAGCAAAGCGATAAAATCAAAGCACAATTAGCCCCGCTCAAAGATAAAGGCTTCTTTGTATTCCATGATGCTTATAGCTATTTCAATGATGCTTATGGTTTAAATCAAACCGGTTATTTCACCATTAATCCATTAGTGGCACCAGGTGCAAAAACTATTGCTCACATTAAAGAAGAAATTGAAGAACATCGTGTAAATTGTCTTTTTGCGGAGCCTCAATTCACACCAAAAGTGATTGACTCTCTTGCACAAAGTACAAAAGTTAATGTTGGTCGTTTAGATCCTATTGGCGATAACGTACAGCTTGGTCCAAATTCCTATGCGAATTTCCTTCAAGCCACCGCTGATAGCTATGCTCAATGTTTAAGTAAATAATCAAAATCTCCCCCTCGCCCCCTCTTTACAAAAGAGGGGGAATATTCTTGAAATATCCCCAAATTTAACCGCACTTTCGTGCTATAATCCGCCCAATTTTTCCCTATCGAGAAAACACATGAAACAACTATTTGCCACAACTGCCCGTGGTTTTGAAGAACTCTTAAAAGTCGAACTGACAGAGCTTGGTGCAACGGAATGTAAAATTGCACAAGGCGGTGTACATTTTCAGGCTGATGACGACACACTTTATCGCAGCTTGTTATGGTCACGTTTAGCTTCACGTATTTTGTTACCTATTGTAAATGGCAAGGTATATAGTGATTTAGACTTGTATTCAATTGTGACAGGGCAGGATTGGTTAAGTTATTTTGATGAGAAAGCCACATTTTTTGTTGATTTCAACGGGACAAACCAAGAAATTCGTCACACCCAATTTGGTGCGATGCGTGTGAAAGATGCCATTGTGGATTATTTTGAACGCCAAGGGAAAGCGCGTCCAAATGTGGATAAAGATTATCCAGATGTGCGAATTCATGTTTATTTAAATAAAGAAGAACTCGTCGTTTCACTCGATTTAAGTGGCGAAGCATTGCATTTACGTGGCTATCGTGAAGATACAGGGCAAGCGCCTTTACGTGAAACCTTAGCTGCCGCGATAGTGCTTCGTTCAGGTTGGAAAAAAGGGACACCGTTAGTGGATCCAATGTGCGGTTCGGGTACTTTGTTAATCGAAGCTGCACAAATGGAAGCACAAATTGCACCGCAATTACATCGTTTACATTGGGGCTTTGATTGCTGGAAAGGGCATAATCAAGATGCTTGGGATAAGGTGAAAGCAGAAGCGGTACAGCAAGCTGAAACTTATTTTAATCAAAATCCAAAAGCGCATTTTTATGGCTTTGATCTCGATCATCGCGTACTGAAAAAAGCGCAAAAGAACGCACAAAATGCAGGGGTAGCACACTTAATTCAGTGGAAACAAGGTGATGTCGCCGCATTAAAAAATCCAAGCCCAGATGAAGTGGGAACGGTGATTTGTAACCCGCCTTACGGTGAACGTTTAGGTACAACTCCTGCTTTGATTGCACTATATTCAGTCTTTGGACAACGTCTTAAAAATGAATTTGGTGGTTGGAATGCGTCGATTTTCAGTAGTGAATCTACGTTGCTTGATTGCTTGCGTATGCGTTCTTATCGTCAATTTAAAGCGAAAAATGGTCCGTTAGATTGTGTTCAGAAGAATTATCAAATTTCAGAACGTAAAGAAAGTGCGGTTGAAAATCCGCTTGAATTTGACCGTACTTTAACAGTGGCGGTGGATTTTGCTAATCGCTTACAGAAAAATATCAAGAAAATTGAAAAATGGGCGAAGCAGCAAGGTCTTGATGCGTATCGTTTATATGATGCCGATTTACCGGAATATAACGTGGCGGTGGATCGCTATGGTGATCATATCGTGGTGCAAGAGTATGCCGCCCCTAAAAATATTGATGAAAACAAAGCCCGTCAACGTTTATTGGATGCAGTGACTGCAACCTTGCAAGTCACCGGTATTGAAACCAATAAACTGATTTTGAAAGTGCGTCAAAAACAAAAAGGCACGAATCAATATGAAAAATTGGCCAATAAAGGCGAATATTTCTATGTAAATGAATACGGCGCTCAGCTTTGGGTGAATCTAACGGATTACTTGGATACAGGATTATTCTTGGATCATCGCTTAACCCGTAAAATGCTTGGCGAAATGGCAAAAGGCAAAGATTTCCTTAATCTTTTTGCTTATACCGGTTCCGCAACAGTGCATGCTGCATTAGGAGGGGCAAAATCGACGACGACCGTGGATATGTCTAACACCTATTTAAACTGGGCAGAGCAAAACCTGATTTTAAATGATATCGAAGGCAAGCAGCACAAGCTCATCCAGGCAGATTGTTTGCAGTGGTTAGAGAAATGTGATCGCCAGTTTGATTTAATTTTCGTGGATCCGCCAACATTCTCGAATTCTAAGCGTATGGAAGACAGTTGGGATGTACAACGTGATCACATCAAATTAATGCGTAATCTCAAACGTATTTTACGCCCTAACGGCACCATTGTGTTCTCGAACAATAAACGTGGTTTTAAAATGGATTTTGAGGCGTTAGATGAATTGGGATTAAGTGCGGTCGAAATTTCAGCGAAAACCTTACCGCTTGATTTTGAGCGTAATAAACAAATCCATAATTGCTGGATTGTGACAATGAAAGCCTAATAAAAAGCCCGATAATGATTTATCGGGCTTTTTTGTTATTCGACTTCTTTTTGTTTTTCGGCTTCAGAATCATCATGAAGAAGGGTTTCAACCGCAGCTTCGTCATTGGTGTCATCTTCTTTTTCTAAGATTTCAGCCGTTTCTTCATTTAGTGCTTCAGCATCAGAATGTGGTTTGATGAAGGGTTTAGGCATCCAATATTTTCGGATGATGTCCGTTGAGAAACCATGTAAAACTTCTTCATTCAAGCGTTCTTGATCTAAATAACGAACTTCTGCAATGACCTCATCAGCTTCAATTTTATTGATACCTAATTGCATTAGTGTTGCATGACTGAGTGTCAAGGCAGACTCAAAGGTTTCACGCACAATAAAGTCCACGTCTTGCTTAATAAGACTTACGGTTGTTTTACGGTCATAAGTTCGAGCCAAAATTGGGAGTTTCGGATAAGCATCTTTCAGATTCTGAACAATATTTTCAATACGTTGGGTATCGTTAATCCCGATGACGACACATTTGGCTTTTTCGATACCGGCAGCACGTAATACATCAAGGCGGATACCGTCACCGTAATAAACTTTAAAACCAAATTTAGCAGCCGCACGGATGTTTTCGATGTTGCGGTCAATCACCGATACGTTAATGCCACGAACAAGAAGCGATTGACACACGATTTGGCTGAAACGACCAAAACCAATCACGAGCACGCTATCTTCTAAATCCACAATTGGATCAAGATCGCTAGTATCGACTTTTTCCTCTTGATTCGCTGATTTGCGTTGGTTAATTTTACGCATTAATAAGCCAATCAATGGAGAGAATAACATTGAGATAATGACCGCAGCAGTGAAGGTTGCATTTTGATCTTTTGTCATCACGCCTGCAGTGGTCGCAGCAGAGAAGAGTACGAATGCAAATTCACCACCGTGCGCCATAATGGTCATTCGTCCAACAGATTCGGTACGGTCTAGTTTCGTAATACGTGCCACGGTATAAACAGCTAAGGCTTTGCCGATGATGTAAAGGCATACGATACCTAACAACCAAACCGCATCATTGAAGACTAAACTGAGGTCAAGCGACATTCCCACGCCCATAAAGAAGAGACCGAGCAATAAACCACGGAATGGTTCAATATCGGCTTCTAATTGGTGGCGGAATGCGGATTCTGAAAGCATTACACCCGCAACGAATGCGCCCATCGCCATTGAAAGGCCACTCGCTTCCATCGCTAATGCTGCACCTAACACCACAAGTAAGGCGGCAGCTGTCATCATTTCGCGAATATGAGCTTTGGAAATCAAACGGAAAATTGGGTTCATTAACCATTTACCCGCAACGACTAAACCGACAACGGCGCCGAGTGCAATAGCAATAGATGTCCAGTTGGTTTGATGTTCAATATGTTTGGTTTCGGGCGTTAAAAAGGCAATAGAAGCCAATAATGGTACAATGGATAAATCTTCAAAAATTAAGGTAGAAATAACTCGTTGGCCTTTTGGTGTATTCGTAATCCCGCGTTCTTCTAATACCTGCATCACAATAGCGGTGGAAGAAAGGGTAAAGCCCATACCCGCAATAAATGCGACTTCTTTAGGAAGATTTAAAATATAGATACCAGCAAAGGTAAGCAGAGCACCACACAGCCCGACTTGTAGAAAGCCCCGTCCGAAGATCGCTTTTCGCATGGCCCATAAACGTTCCGGATGCATCTCCAAACCGATAATGAATAAGAACATCACCACGCCCAGTTCAGCCATATGCAGAATCGATTCGGCATCTTTCACTACGCCGAAAACGGAAGGACCAATTAAACAGCCAGCCACTAAATAACCCAACACGCTACCTAAGCCAATACGCTTAAAAAGCGGCACGATAGTGACACTGGTAGCAAGCAGGACAACAGTTTTAATTAATTCAGGGCTGACGACATTCGACATAGGGCAAAAAACCTTAGTAAAAACAGGGAGTATGAGAAGAAAGTTGACTTGTATTCTAGCCTTTTTTCACTAAATAAAAAACACAGAAAAGCAAGAAATTGGTATAATTTACAAAAACTTTACACGCATAAAAATGGTCAGTTTTTTGACCGCACTTTAGAGGTATTATGACATTACAATTCAATATGGTCGCGTTGTTATTGGTTTTCTTAATTGTTTTAGGTTTAATTAGCCAAAATAGCGCGATTACCATCTCAGCCGCCGTGCTGTTAATCATGCAGCAAACCTTATTATCCAAATACATTCCTATACTCGAACAATACGGTGTCAAAATCGGGATCATCATTTTAACGATTGGTGTCCTAGCGCCGTTAGTGTCGGGAAAAATCCAACTGCCCGATCTCAGTTCATTTTTAAACTGGAAAATGGGCGTTTCTATTTTAACAGGGGTATTCGTCGCATGGCTTGCGGGGAAAGGGGTGCCATTAATGAGTGAACAACCTGTTTTGGTGACAGGATTATTAATTGGTACGATTATTGGTGTGTCTTTCTTAGGCGGTATTCCGGTGGGACCTCTAATCGCTGCAGGGATTTTAGCGGTATTAATAGGAAAATTTTAAATGAAAAACAAATGGTTATTTATCGCGGGATTGAGCGGTTTTTTGTGTGTGGCGATTGGTGCTTTTGCGGCACATGGATTAAGCAAGGTTTTAGAACCTAAAGAATTAGCGTGGATTGAAACGGGTGTGAAATATCAAATGTTCCACACCATTGCGATTTTAGCGATTGGCATTTTGCAATTATGCCGTGAATCATTGGTTGCAAACAAAATGGTTAATCTTGCTGCAGGGACTTGGGCGTACGGTATTCTGCTCTTTAGCGGCAGTCTTTATGCGCTTGCGCTTGGTGCGGGCAAATTTCTCGTTTGGGTGACACCGATTGGCGGAACGTTATTTTTAATTGGTTGGCTTTGCTTGGCTTACGGTGGTTTTAAAAGTAAATCAGTATGAAGAACAAATCAGTCAAACGTGAATTAAATCCGATACAACAATCTCTCTTTTCGAAACTCAAGGATATCATGCTGGTGGATCAACGTCGTTTATCCGCCCGCATTCATGGTATTGGAAAAATTAAAAGCCAAGAGGCCCAACAAGCCGTTGCTGCAGAAATCCAGCAGCAGATTGAACAGGCTCAATTACGTGTAGAAAATCGTAAAAGTGCGGTGCAAAATCCCATCATTTTTCCAGAAAGTCTGCCCGTTAGCCAACGCAAAGCAGAAATTCAAAAACTGCTTTCTGAACATCAGGTCATTGTGGTGGCAGGGGAAACGGGTTCAGGTAAAACCACCCAGTTGCCGAAAATGTGTTTGGAATTAGGTTTCGGCAATTTAGGCATGATTGGTCATACTCAACCACGCCGTATAGCCGCTCGTTCGGTGGCGGCGCGTATTGCGGAAGAACTGGAAACGGAGCTTGGCGGTTTAGTTGGTTATAAGGTTCGTTTTAACGATCAAATCAGTGATGATACACAAATCAAATTGATGACTGACGGGATCCTGTTAGCAGAAATTCAAAGCGATCGTTTTCTCAATCAATATTCTTGTTTGATTATCGATGAAGCCCACGAACGAAGCCTAAACAACGATTTTATTCTCGGTTATCTGAAACAGCTTTTACCACGTCGTCGTGATTTAAAACTCATCATCACTTCTGCAACCATTGATGTGGAACGTTTTTCCAAACATTTCAACAATGCACCGATCATTGAAGTGTCGGGCAGAACCTATCCTGTTGAAGTGCGTTATCGTCCCGTAGTGGAAGAAGACGATCAAGATCAGCTACAAGGCATTCTCAATGCGGTGGATGAACTGCAAGCGGAAGGTCGAGGCGATATTTTGATCTTTATGAACGGTGAGCGTGAAATTCGCGATACCGCCGAAGCTTTACAAAAACAAAATCTAAAACACACGGAAATTCTACCGCTCTTTGCTCGCTTGTCTGCGCAAGAACAGAATAAAATTTTCCATCCGAGCGGATTAAATCGCATCGTGTTGGCGACCAACGTCGCGGAAACTTCATTGACCGTGCCGGGCATTAAATATGTGATTGACCCAGGTACTGCGCGCATTTCCCGTTATAGCTATCGCACCAAAGTACAACGTTTACCGATTGAACCCATTTCACAGGCATCTGCGAATCAGCGTAAAGGTCGTTGTGGTCGTGTGAGTGAAGGGATTTGTATTCGTTTATATTCGGAAGAGGATTTTAATTCTCGTCCAGAGTTTACCGATCCTGAAATTCTGCGCACCAATTTAGCCTCCGTTATTTTGCAAATGACGGCATTGGGTTTGGATGATATTGAAGCTTTCCCGTTTGTTGATGCGCCAGATAAACGCCATATTCAAGATGGTATAAAACTGTTGGAAGAATTGGGTGCGTTTGAAATGGTCCGCACCAAAGCGGGTGAGAAACGTCAATTAACAGCAGTAGGCCGTCAATTATCTCAACTCCCAGTGGATCCTCGTTTAGCTAAAATGTTACTGAGTGCTGTTTCACAAGGTGCCTTGCATGAAGTGATGATTATTGTCGCAGCTTTATCCATTCAAGATCCTCGCGAAAGACCACAAGAAAAACAGCAAGCTTCTGATGAAAAACATCGTCGTTTTGCCGATAAAAAATCAGATTTCTTGGCTTTCCTCAATCTTTGGCGTTATCTACAAGAACAACAAAAAGAATTGAGTAAAAACCAATTCCGTCGTCAATGCCAAAAGGATTTCTTAAATTATTTACGTATTCGTGAATGGCAAGATATTTATCATCAAATTCGTTTAACCGTGCGTGAAATGGGCTTGCCGATTAATTCTGAAAAAGCAGAATATCAGCAAATTCATACCGCACTTTTAAGCGGTTTGCTTTCTCATATCGGTTTAAAAGAAGCGGAGAAACAACAATATCTTGGCGCACGTAATGCCCATTTTGCAATTTTCCCCAATTCTGTGCTTTTCAAAAAACAACCGAAATGGGTGATGGCGGCAGAGTTAGTGGAAACCTCCAAACTTTGGGGGCGTATGGTAGCGGAAATCGAGCCAGAATGGATTGAGCCACTTGCCGAGCATCTAATTAAAAAATCCTATTCAGAACCGCGTTGGTCAAAATCTCGTGGTGCCGTGATTGCAGATGAAAAAGTCACGCTTTACGGTGTGCCGATTGTGGCTGCGCGACCAGTGAATTACGGCTCTATCGATCCAACGGTGAGCCGTGAGATCTTTATTCAATCTGCCTTAGTGGAAGGGGATTGGAATACCAAACATAAATTCTTCAAAGAAAATCAACGACTCGTTCGAGAAGTGGAGGAGTTGGAACACAAAAGTCGCCGCCGCGATATTTTGGTGGATGATCGCACGCTTTTTGAATTTTACGATCAGCGTATTGGCACGGAAGTGGTTTCCCAAAAACATTTTGATACGTGGTGGAAAAAGGCGCAGCAAAAAGATCCTGAATTGCTTAATTTTGAACGTTCATTCTTGATTAATGATGATGCGGAACAAGTGAGCAAGCTGGATTTCCCGAATTTCTGGCATCAAGGCAATTTAAAACTCAAACTGACGTATCAATTTGAACCAGGTACCGATGCGGACGGGGTGACCGTGCATATTCCGTTGCCATTGCTCAACCAAGTGGAAATGACAGGCTTTGACTGGCAAATTCCAGGCTTGCGTGAAGAATTGGTGATTGCCTTGATTAAATCTCTGCCGAAATCTTATCGCCGTAACTTCGTGCCTGCACCTAATTATGCTCAAGCTTTTTTAAGTCGAGCCGTGCCGTTGGAAAAACCGTTATTAGATACGCTGATTTATGAATTGCGTCGTATGACGGGCGTTACCGTAGAAGCGGAACATTGGAATTGGGAACAAATCCCAAGCCATTTGAAAATGACGTTCCGTGTGGTGGATGAAAATGGCAAGAAAATCGCCGAATCCATGAATTTGGATGAGCTAAAATTCAACTTAAAAGATCGTGTACAGGAAAGTATTTCTGCTGTAGCAGATGATGGCATTGAACAAAGCGGGCTACATATTTGGAGCTTTGCAGATTTACCACAATGTTACGAACAAAAACAACGTGGTTTCAGCGTCAAAGCATTCCCAGCCATTGTGGATGAAAAAGATGCTGTAGGTATCAAACTATTTGAAACAGAGTTTGAGCAAGCAGTAGCAATGCAACAAGGTTTGCGTCGATTGTTGTTACTCAATGTACCATCACCGATTAAATATCTGCATGAAAAATTGCCGAATAAGGCTAAATTGGGTCTGTATTTTACTCCGTTCGGTCGTGTGTTGGATTTGATTGATGACTGTATCGCTTGTGCGGTGGATAAACTGATTGCCGATTTTGGCGGTTTTGTTTGGGATGAAGCAGGCTTTGAAAAATTGCGTGATTTCGTTCGAGAAAACCTTAACGAAGTGACCGTGGATATTGCGCAGAAAGTGGAGCAAATTCTCTCCCTTAACCATGCCTTAAACCAACGTTTAAAAGGCAAAATGGATTTCACTATGGCTTTTGCCTTTTCCGATATTAAGGCGCAATTAAGCGGACTGATTTATCCAGATTTTGTGCAAAAGAGTGGTTATGATCGCCTACCGGATTTACAACGCTATCTGCAAGCCATTGATAAACGTATTGATAAGTTGGCTCAAGATGTAAACCGTGATCGTGCGGCGATGCTACGCGTGGAACAAGTACAACAGGCTTACCAACAATTGCTCGCTAAACTGCCGAAATCTAAACCGATTTCCGATGAAATTGCAGAAATTCGCTATATGATTGAGGAATTGCGTGTGAGCTTATTTGCGCAGCAGTTAGGTACGAAGTATCAGGTGTCGGATAAGCGGATTTTGAATTTAATTTCAGCGTTATAGGAAAATGTATGAATACTAAAATACCGCAATCTATAATTGGTTTGTTATCTGAAGAGTTACCTAAATTTGAAACTCATGCAAGCATTGATAGTTTATTTCTGTACGCTGATGCTCCTTCTCCGATACCTGATGGAAGTAAGCCAGTAAAAGTTAAGGAATGGTTATTTAGCGTCAATAAAAAATCTGAATATCCTTTGAATGTGCTAGGAATTATTATTGAAAAATATATGGATTTATTAGATGAACCTAGTGTATATGCATCGGACTATGAAAAAGAAGAGTATTTTAATAGAACTAAATTTAGAGAAACATTAATATCAATTCTTGAACGAAACGGTTTGAAATATTTTTCAGGTAAAGTTGTTCAGATGTCATTATCTAAAGTTAGTACAAATTTGTATGACTTAATTAAAGATAAAAATGAAGATGCTATTAATCTTGAGTTTACTAGGGCAATTGAGGGGTTAGAAAATAAGCCTTTAGAATCAATATCTGCAGCTTGTAATATTCTTGAATCTATTTGCAAGGTTTATATCGAAGAAGAGAAATTAGAGTTACCAACAAAACAAGATTTAAGAAATCTTTGGAAGGTAGTTAGCAAAGATCTCCAATTTGATGTAAACAGGTTACAGGATGATGATTTGAAGAAAATAATATCAGGCTTATTTTCTATTGTTGATGGAGTTTCCTCTTTGAGAACTCATGGAAGTTCTGCTCACGGACAAGGAAAACGACTTTACATTCCAGAATCTAGACATGCTAGATTAGTAGTAAATTCTGCACATACTTTAGCTGCTTTTGTATTGGAAACATGGAATAAAAGAACGTTGTAAATATTAGCTAATTTAAGTTTTGATAGTGCACTCTTTGGTGAGTGTGCTATCTATCCCTAAAACACCTACCAAACCAACCGCACTTTATCTTTAAACTCTTTTTGTGATCTACCTCAAATTTTCATATTGAACTGATTTACAACT
>OGEO01000925.1_pt1 | contig 21995 bp, 20 predicted proteins | sample 1570661 | NCBI WGS metagenome assembly OGEO01 (sample SAMEA2582142, study PRJEB24529) | metagenome | biome: Human gut stool | place: China | collected 2011
CCACAGCGTCGGTTCCGGATCCTTCTCCGTCGATCGCAATAAACAGTGGATAGCTGGTATACAGCTTCGTATTGTCGATCATCTGCTTTAACTGGTCTGCGGACTGAATATTTTTCGCCGCATAGACGATACCGCCTACCGGATATTTGGATAACGCATCCTTGGTTCCGTCTCCTGCCTGCACTGCCGCAGATACACCGGTGATGGATTCCGGCGTGGTGATAAACAGTCCTGCCACCTTGTCCTCCAGGGGCATGTTCTGAATGATGGCTTCGTCTATGATCTTATCCAGCTTCTGTTCATTTGTCAGTTCCGGTACAGTCTCCACCGGTTCCGTAGTAGGTGCCGTGATGGTCTCCTCGGAAGCTATAATATCATCCAGCTTATTCTGCTGTTCCTGCTGATCACGGCTCATGCCGGTGATCTTGCTTACAGCAAAAGCAATTCCCGCTGCCAGCACCAGGATCATGATTCCTACGACTGTATATGCAATGATCTGGCTTCTCCGCCGTCTCTTATGTCTTTCTTCCCGTCTGTTCTGCTGACTTTCCTGTCTCTGTTCGTTTTTATCCATTTTCATAACTCCTCTATCTGTACTACTTTCCTATTGTACATGATATCGGTAGGTTTTTCCACTGGAAAAAAATATATTTTGCGAATGAGGCTCTGAATAGTTGTTCAATCTGAATAGTTGTACAACAATAAGAGAGCGTACCGATCATTCTTTCAATCAGTACGCCCTCTCAGACTACAGGCTCCAATGGCTTGCCCTCTCTTTCTTAAATTTGATCTTCCATTTTGTCTTTTGTTCTCTTTCCACTTTTCTTTTGTACGTATGTACTGTAATGTGAGATAATTCTTATCTTCTGTTGTTCATTACTTTTTCTTCTGTGTACTTGATATTCTCTATATAAATTGGTTCTCTTTGGTAGTTCTATTCAGTTGTACATCATGGAAGACTGTGGTAGGACTTTACTTGTTAGGTGGACTATACCTCTCTTTCTATAGATTCTTTTGTACTTCTCTCCCAACCTTCTCTGTTGGGCTGTTCCGTTTCTCTTTTGTTAAGTTTAATATAATACAAGGTTGTGTATTTGTCAACACATTTCTTTAAATATTTTAATTTATTTTCAATATTTTTATTGTGTTGGTATATTTTTACATTTTTTGATATTTTTCGACATATTTTCTGTCTTTTTTAGAAAAGAAAAGGGCAAAGGGCGCGCCGCTGCCGAGATCGTGTAACGAGCCATGCCATCCGTAAGGATTCCCTTTGGGAATCCTTACGGATGACGGCTGTCGCCGTAACAAGCCAAAAAAAGAACCGGTTTGGTTAGCAAGCTACCAAACCGGTTCTTTCCTTGTCTTGATCCGGCTCGTTACACGGCAAACTGGCTATTGTACAGATTCGCGTAGAATCCGCCTTGTGCCAGGAGGGTTTCATGGTTGCCCTGTTCGATGATATTGCCGTCTTTCATTACCAGGATGACATCAGCACTCTGGATGGTGGAAAGACGATGGGCTACGATAAAGCTGGTGCGACCTTCCATCATCGTGGCAAAGGCATTCTGGATCTTGATCTCGGTACGGGTATCGATGGAGGAGGTCGCCTCATCGAGGATCAGCATGGGAGGCAGGCACAGCATAACTCTGGTAATGCATAAGAGCTGTTTCTGTCCCTGGGACAGGCTGCCGCCGTCCTCAGTGATCACGGTGTCATACCCCTTGGGCAGGCGTTTAATGAAGCCGTGGGCATGGGAAGCCTTCGCCGCCCGGATGATCTCCTCTTCTGTGGCATCCGGCTTACCCATGCAGATATTGTCACGGATGGTGCCGGAACGCAGCCAGGTCTCCTGTAATACCATACCGTAATTGGTACGGAGGCTTCCCCTGGTGATGTTCCGGATATCGGTGCCGTCCACTTTAATGGAGCCGGAGTTCACATCATAGAATCGCATCAGCAGATTGATGACGGTGGTCTTACCGCATCCGGTAGGACCTACGATAGCAACTCTCTGACCGGGTTTTACCTGCAGGTTAAAGTTCTGGATCAGCTTCTTCTCCGGTACATACTGGAAATATACATTCTTCAGATCTACGTTGCCCTGAGCCTCTTCTAATACTCTTGCATCCGCGGCATCGGGCACCTGGGGTTCCTCGTCGATCAGTTCGAAGATACGTCCAGCACAGACAAAGGCATTCTGCAATTCCGTTACCACGCCGGAGATCTCATTGAAGGGCTTGGTGTACTGGTTCGCATAGCTTAAAAAGCAGGACAGACGACCTACGCTGATACCGCCTTTGATCGCTACGAGCGCACCGAACACACCGACACCGGCATATACCAGACTGTTAACAAAACGGGTCGCCGGGTTCGTAATGGAGGAGAAAAAGATAGCTTTCAGAGAGCATTTCTGCAATCTGCCGTTGATCTCTCCAAACTTGCTCTTCACCGCTTCTCCTCTGGAAAAGGTATTTACGATCTTCTGGTTGTCGATCATTTCCTCGATCAGGGAGGTCTGCTCGCCTCTGGTCTCGGACTGCTCCTTGAACATAAAGTAGGTCTTGGTTGCAATGAATTTTGCCACCAGGAAGGATACCGGAGTGATACATACGACTACCAGTGTGATGGGCACATTGGTCACCAGCATGAATCCCAGCGTACACAGGATCGTCAGTGCACCGGTGAATAACTGGGTAAATCCCATCAGCAGACCGTCCGCGAAAGTATCCACGTCCGCAATGACACGGCTCACGATATCACCGTAAGCATGGGCATCCAGATATTTTAAGGGCAGGATCTCCAGCTTCGCAAAAGCGTCCGTACGGATATCCCGGATCACATGGTAGGTAATATAGTTGTTGCAGGTGTTCATGATCCACTGGCCTACTGCTGTGATGATCATTGCGATGGCAATTTTTTTCATAATGGCAAAGATACCGGCCATATCTACCTGTCCCTTGCCGATGATCAGATCCACCGCGTTACCGGTGAGGATAGGGATATATAAGGTCAGTAATACGGTCAGACCTGCCAACAGCAGGGAGAGTACCAGTGCCGGTGTATATTTCCGGATATATTTCAACACCCGCTTCATCGTCTCTTTGTTATTTTTCTTCTGCATTACCGAACACCTCCTCTCTGTTCAGGGTACTGGGAATAATAGATCTCCTGATATACGGTGCAATCCTTTAACAACTCATCATGGGTTCCCATACCTGCGATCTCTCCATCATCCAGAACGATGATCTTGTCCGCATGGCGGATGGTGGAGGCACGCTGGGATACGATAAAGGTTGTGGTCTTATCTTCCAAAGTACGGATTGCTGCACGGAGTTTTGCATCCGTTGCATAGTCCAGTGCGGAGGCACTGTCATCCAGGATCAGGATCTCGGGATTTCTGACCAAGGCTCTTGCGATCGTCAGACGCTGTCTCTGTCCACCGGAGAAGTTTTTACCGTTCTGTGCCACAGTTGCATCTAATTTTCCGGGCTTACCGTCTACCACTTCCGATGCCTGTGCCAGTTCCAGTGCTTTCCACATCTCCTCTTCGGTAGCATCCGGCTTGCCCCACTGGAGGTTGCTGCGGATCGTTCCCTTGAACAGAACTGCCTTCTGCGGTACGACACCGATGCGTCCACGCAATTCCTCATCACTCATGGTCCGGATATCTCTGCCTTCCAACAGGATCTCACCTTCTGTCGCCGGATAGAAACCGGGGATCAGATTCACCAGGGAGGTCTTACCGGAACCGGTACCTCCGATGATACCTACGGTATTGCCACGGTTTACGGTGAAGTTCATATCCTGCAAAGTAGGTGCTCCGGCTCCCTGATAAGTCAGGGATACATGTTTGAAGTCTAAGAAAGGTGCGCTCTTATCTACCTTATCCGCCAGTTTCTGATCCTGCGCTCCCACATATGCAGCATCTGCGCCGATATCGAAAACGGAAGCTACACGTTCTGCACATGCCAACGCCTTGGTCATGGTCACGATCAGGTTTGCCAGCTTCACCAGCTCTACCAGGATCTGGTTCATGTAGTTGATGATCGCTACCACCTCACCCTGGCTTAAGTTGCCGATATTGACCTGTACGGCACCGGTATAGATCAGAGCAATGATGGCTCCGTTTACAATGATATAGGTCACAGGATTCATGCAGGCGCTGATCTTGCCCACGAAGATCTGCATGGCCGACAATGCTTCGTTATTCTCCCGGAAACGGTCCGCTTCCTTTGCTTCCTGATGGAACGCACGGATGACACGGACACCGGTCAGGTTCTCTCTGGTAATGCCCAGCACCTGATCCAGTTTGGACTGCACCTTTTTGTACATGGGGATCGTGGATAAAATAATACCGAATACCACAACGGACAATAATGGAATTGCCACCACGAAGATCAGTGCACATTTCACATCAATGGTAAATGCCATGATCATGGCACCGAATACGATGATTGGGGAACGTAAGAACAGACGTAAGGTCATATTGATACCGGACTGCACCTGGTTCACATCACTGGTCATACGAGTGATCATGGTGGAAGTTCCCGCCTTATCAATATCCGTAAAGCTCAGATCTTCAATATGATCAAACAATGCCTGACGCAGCTGGGTAGAAAATCCCACTGCCGCCTTGGCTGCGAAAAACTGTGCCGTAATGGACGAAGCCAGTCCCACTACACCAAGGAGCAGCAGGAGCAGTCCCATTTTCCCGATATAACCCATGTTCCGGTTGGAAATACCATAGTCAATAATATTTGCCATTACCAGAGGAACCAACAGTTCAAAAAATGCTTCCAGCAGCTTGAACAACGGTGCCAGGATAGACTCTTTCTTATAATCCTTTAGGTACATCATTAATTGCTTCATAAAGTCCTCATTTCTATGCATTTTCTATGTTTTACTATTTCCCGTTTTCCTTGAATTTAACACTTCTGCTGTTCCGTAGCAGACCGCCAGCGAATACCCCGCTTCCAAAATCTGTTCCCGGAAGCAGATCTTCTTTTCCTTCCATCTGCGCTCGTCGGAAAAGTCTTCTCCCACGACGCTGCCGATCCCCTGTCCGGTATATTTGCCGTAGGCTTCTTTTCTGCTCCACAAGCGGTAGAACAGCTCGGTCCGTTTCTCCACGCCCGTCTCCTGCAGCAGTTTCCACTCTTCCTTTGCGAAAAAACGCTCTGCCGTACGATCTTTGAAGGAAACCCATTTTTGGATATCCACTCCCACTTCTCCGTCGCTGACCCCACAGACCACATAGTCTCCGGAATGGGACAGATTAAATTTCTTCGGAAAATTTACAATCTGCGGTTTGCCCTGTTCTCCATATTTATAGGAAAAAGAGAAGGGGGGCGTCTGCTCTCTGAACATCCGCGCCTGCAGCACTGCAAGCAGTTCATCCTCTTCCAGGAACAGGATATCGGTATTCTCAATGCCTTCTGTCAGATCCATTGCTATCTTTTGCAACAGCATTCCGGCACCGAGACTGGCTGCTTTCGCCCCGGTCCCCTTTAACCGTTCTGTCTTGTTCCGTCGCACCGGATCCACACATTCCAATGCTTCCCGTAAGAAACTCTGTCTCGTCTCTTCCTCACAGGAATGCAGATGCAATACATAAATTCCTACAGCCATGTCCTTCTCCCGGCAGATCGCCATATCCATCCAACACAAAGGCTGTCGCATGAAAATTCCTGCGACAGCCTTATGATTATTCTTCCGGTTTTGCGGTGATCGCCAGATGCAGTTCGTCTAACTGCTTCTGTTCTACCGTACCCGGTGCTCCCATCATAATATCCATTGCGTTCTTGTTCATCGGGAAAGGAATGATCTCACGGATACTTTCCTCACCACAGATCAGCATGATCATACGGTCTACGCCGGGAGCGATTCCTGCATGAGGGGGTGCTCCGTAGCAGAATGCATTGTACATGGCAGGAAACTTAGCCTTCACATCGGCTTCACCTAAGCCCACCAGCTCGAATGCCTTGATCATGATCTCCGGATCATGGTTTCTCACCGCACCGGAGGACAGCTCTACACCGTTGCAGACCAGATCGTACTGGTATGCCAGGATCTCTAAGGGATCCTGATTGTTCAGTGCGTCCATACCACCCTGGGGCATGGAGAACGGGTTATGACAGAATTCCAGCTCTCCGGACTCCTCGCCGATCTCATACATCGGGAAATCCACGATCCAGCAGAACTCATAGCAATCCTTCTTCATATGTTTCTCGCTGGCTGCACCCAACAGCTTTCTGTAGACACCTGCTGTCTTCTGTGCTTCCAGCTTCTTGCCTGCGGCAAGACCGACAAAGTCACCGTTCTTAAGGCCTAACGCCTTGATGACTTCTTCCTTGCGGTCCTGTAAGAACTTGGAGATACCGCCTACGAACTCTCCGTTCTCATCTACGCGGAACCAGAAGCCCTTGCGTGCAGTCTGTACCTCTACCTCTGCGCAGATCGCGTCGATCTGCTTACGGGTAGCGGTGAAATCATCTACTACGATAGCCTTTACAGTCTGACCTTCAAAAGGAGCAAAGCCGCAGCCCTGCATTACTTCCGTAGCATCTGTCAGCACCAGATCGATACGCAGATCCGGCTTATCGGAGCCGTACTTATCCATAGCCTCCAGATAAGGGATGCGTACGAAAGGCGCCTTGGAAGCTTCTTTATAAATGCCATACTTTTCAAATACGGGAGGCAGCACCTGCTCTACGATGGAAAATACATCTTCCTGGGAAGCGAATGCCATCTCCATATCTAACTGATAGAACTCTCCGGGAGAACGGTCTGCTCTCGCATCCTCATCACGGAAGCAGGGAGCGATCTGGAAATAACGATCAAAACCGGATGCCATCAGGATCTGCTTGAACTGCTGGGGTGCCTGGGGCAGAGCGTAGAACTTGCCGGGATGATTTCTAGCGGGAACCAAATAATCTCTCGCTCCTTCCGGAGAGGAACAGGTCAGGATAGGAGTCGTGATCTCCATGAAATTCAAAGCATACATTCTCTGACGCAGTTCTGCCACGATCTGGCTTCTCATCACGATATTTTTCTTCATGTTCGGATTTCTCAGATCCAGGTAACGGTATTTCAGACGTGCATTCTCGTCTGCATCCTTGGACTGATTGATCTCGAAAGGAAGTGCATTATAAATACACTTTCCCAGAATCTCGATCTTATCGGGTACTACCTCGATCTCACCGGTAGGCAGATTTGCATTTTTGCTGGAACGCTCTCTGACCACACCTTCCACGGAGATGGTGGATTCCTTGTTGATGCCATCCATGACATTCATCATTTCCTCGGTCTCTACTACCAGCTGAGTGGTTCCGTAGAAATCACGCAGAATGACAAAACCGAGATTTTTGCTGACTTTTCTCATGTTCTCGAACCAGCCGACCAGTGTGACTCTCTCACCGACGTTGCCGATCCGAAGTTCATTACAGTTATGTGTTCTGGACTGAATCATTGCTTTTGCTCCTTGTCTGTTGCTTTTATCTCTTTAATTCTTCCTTATAGAATTCCACGAATTCTTCGTAGCCTTCCTTATTCAGCTGTTCCTTCTGGAACTTCTTGTTCTTGTTCATGCGGGCTACCAGTACCTGGGTACCGTCCTTACGGGCTTCCTGCGCCTGTGCGATCACTTCACACAACCTTTCGCCACTGACACCCTTCTCGATCAGATATGCTACCTGCTTCGGTCTCGTAGGCACCTGGAACCCCCTCTCCATGAGCAGCATGATGATACGTTCGAAGCCGATGGAGAATCCGCAGGCGGGCACGTCATTGCCGGTGAATTTACCGACCATCTTGTCGTAACGTCCGCCGCCACCGCAGCTGCCGCCGAATTCCGGCATGGCGATCTCAAAAATGGTTCCGGTATAATACGACATTCCTCTTACCAGCGTAGCGTCGAACACGATCTCGAAATCAGAAGCCTTCGTCGCTCTGACGCTGTCCATGATCTCTCTGAGGCTCTGGGCGATCTCGGGCTCTAAGACTCCTTCCAGCGTATCTGCCAGATAAGCCACACCGTCCTCGGCACTTTCCAGTCCCTTAAACAGTTCCAGATACTTGTCTACGCATGCCTTATCAAAACCGTTCTCCAAAAGCTCTGCTTCCACGCCTTCCAGACCAATCTTGTCCATTTTGTCCAGAGTAATAAATACGCTGTCATAGGACTCTTCGGGGAATCCGCTGTAAGCAGCCATAGCCTTCAGGATACGGCGCTCATTGATACGGATCTGGAAATTTTTGAAGCCCAGTTTGCCCAATGTCGTGGTGGTCGCCAGGATCAGTTCGATCTCTGCTAAGTTAGACGGCTCACCGAGAATATCGATATCACACTGCATGAACTGACGGTATCTTCCTCTCTGGGGTCTGTCCGCTCTCCATACATTGCCCATCTGCAATGCCTTAAAAGGAGAGGGCAGGGATGCCGCGTTGTTGGAATAATAACGTACCAAAGGCACCGTCAGGTCATAACGCAGACCACTGTCCACTACCTCTTCCTCTGTGGTTGCGGCTGCCACGTTCAGCTTCTCGCCGCGCTTTAAGATCTTGAAGATCAGCTTCTCATTGTCGCCGCCCTGCTTACTGCTTAAGTTTGCAATATTTTCCACGCAGGGAGTCTCAATGGAAGTAAAACCGAATTTGCCGTAGGTGTCCTTGATGACACTGATCACGTAATCACGGATCTGCATCTCCTCCGGCAGAATATCTTTCATGCCCGTTGTGGGCTTCTTGCTAAGTGCCATGGTCTTCTACCCTTCCGCTCTTATGATGAATTGCTCAATATCTTATATATGATACTTTTTTTCCGTTTCGCTGTCAACCCTCACAGTTCCTGCTTTTGATTAGAAACAGATCCCCTGGATTATCATAGAAATCCCCACCTTCATGACACCCGCCAGCACCATGACCCAGATGGGATTCAGCTTCTTCCGAAGCAGCAGCACACAGATCCCGAAGATCACGACCATGCTCCATTCCGTTCCTGTCAGAGAAATGTTTTTCCCACTTCCCCAGAATGCATCTTTGAGGATCAGTATTCCTGCCGATGCGATCATTGCTACCACTGCCGGTCTTAAGGACTTCAGTACACCCTGTAACAGATCCAGGTTACGATACTTCAGGTATAGTCTTGCCAGGATCGTCACAATAATGCAGGACGGCAGAATACATCCGGCCGTCGCCACCACGGCTCCGGGGATCCCGGCAATCTTCATTCCCACAAAAGTAGCTGAATTCACCGGAATGGGTCCCGGTGTCATCTGTGATATTGTGATCAGATCTGTGAATTCCGACATGCTAAGCCACCCATGGAGTGTGACCACCTGCCCCTGGATCAGCGGCATTGCGGCATAACCGCCGCCGAAGCTGAACAGTCCTATTTGCAGAAAGCTTAAAAATAATTGCAGATAGATCATTTTCCGGCCCTCCTTTTGGCGAGGAGCGTCCGTACCACACCAAGCAGTCCGCAGACGATCACAATGTAGATCACATTGATCTCCAGAATACATGCTGCCAGGAAAGCTCCCAGCATAATGACAAGTGACATGGGATCTTTTTCTTTTACGATCGGGGCTCCCATATCATAGGTCACGGAGGCAATTACCGCTCCCACTCCCGACTGCATCCCGGACAGCATCTGCGCCACGAAGAAGTTACTGCGGAATGCATTGTAGCAGATGGAGATCACAGAAATGATGACAAAAGGAGGCAGGATTGTCCCCAGGATCGCCACCAGTGTCCCCGGGATCCCGGCCAGCTTGTACCCCACCACGATGGCTCCGTTGACTGCGATCGCACCGGGCGATGACTGGGCGATAGCCACCAGATCCAGCATTTCATCTTCTCCGATCCAGTGGTATTCATCCACGAATTTTTTCTTCATCAGTGTAACGATGACATACCCTCCACCAAAGGTGAATGCGCTTAAATATAATGTGGACAGGAATATTTTCCATAATCTCTGTCTGAAATTTGGGGTATCTTTTTCCGACATATCTTATCTCCTATTTATGTTAACATGTAAAAGCCCTCCAGAGTTCTCCGGAAGGCCCTTTATATCATTTATTTACTCTGCAGGATGCTCCACATGTTCAAACGTAAACACATTCAAAAACTGTTTTGCTCTCTCTGTCTTCGGATGTTCAAAAAATTCTTCCGGAGCAGCTTCCTCCACGATCTTTCCCTGATCAATGAAGATCACTTTGTCCGCCACTGCTTTGGCAAACTGCATTTCATGGGTGACGATGAGCATGGTCTTACCCTGCTTTGCCAGATCCAGCATAACATCCAGCACCTCTCGTACCATCTCCGGATCCAGTGCTGCCGTTACCTCATCGAATAAGAGAATCTCCGGATGCATACAGAGTGCTCTTACAATGGCTACTCTCTGCTTCTGTCCACCGGACAGCTGTCTGGGATAGCTCTTCGCCTTATCTGCCAGACCTACGCGCGCTAACAGTTCCATGGCTTCTTTTCGCACTTCTGCCTTATCACGCTTCTGTACTTTCACAGGTGCCAGCGTAATATTGTCGATCACCGTCAGATGCGGGAACAGTTCATAGCTCTGGAATACCATGCCGATCTTCTGCCGCAGGGTGGTGATATTTTTGCTGCCCTTGCGGATATCCATACCCTGTAGCTTTATCGTACCGCCCTGAATGGGCTCCAGTGCATTAATGCATCGAAGCAGGGTACTCTTACCGCAGCCACTGGGACCTACCACTACCAGTACGTCTCCTTTTTTCACTTCCAGATGAATTCCATCGAGAATCTTCTGCCCTTCGTATTCTTTTGTCAGGTTCTCTATTTTCAACAATGTCTCTGCCATGTTTTCACTCCATTCTCATTCCGACTCCGGTTCCATTTCTAATTCCACTTTTTCTCCAGCACTCTGGCCAGAACACTGAAGGGCCAGCAGGCGAAGAAATACAGAACAAATACCACAAGGAATACTCCGAACGCAGCATTGGGACTGCTCATACGATTCGCCTCAATGATCTGCTGCGCTACTTTTAACATCTCCACTACGCCGATCATCAGTACCAGACTGGTAGTCTTGATCATACGGGTGATCAGGTTAATAGACAATGGGATCAGTCGCCGCACAGTCTGGGGAATGATGATGTACAGATATGTCTGTATCTTACTAAGTCCCAGCGCCTCACTGCTTTCATACTGATGCTTCGGGATGCTGATCAGCGCTCCGCGCACCAGATCTCCCATCTCCGCGGTTCCCCACAGGACGAATACGATCACGGATGCCACCTCACCGGATAAGTTCCATCCCAGTGCTCTGGTGGAACCGAAATATACGATGAACAATAATACCAGCTGCGGCATGATACGTATGAATTCCAGATAGACACGGAAAAAAGCTTTCACCACTCTATTTTTTACCGTCATCAGTGCCCCCACCAGGATACCCAGGGGCATACTGATCAGAATGGACACAATACTGATTTTCATGGCTACCCACAATCCCTGTAAGAGGCGGAGCATATTTGTGCCTTTGAATAAAACATCAATCCCCAAATCCGGCATAACGCATCCTCCTCTCCACCAGTGATCCTATGATCGATACCGGTAACAGGATCAGCAGATAAAATACTACCAGGAGGAACAGGCTCTCCGTAGTCTTATAATAGAGACCGATCAGGTCTTTGGCGGTGAACATCAGGTCCATCAGACTGATGGCGCTGAACACACTGGTCTCTTTTAACAGGAAAATGATATTTGCCACAAATGCGGGAATACTGGTGGACATTGCCTGGGGCAGGATCACATATCCCAACACCTGTCGGGAATTCATTCCCAGACTGATGGCACTTTCACTCTGAATGGGTTCTACGGATTCCAGACCGCTGCGGAAGCTTTCTGCCATATAGCTACCGCCTAAGAATGCCAGACCGACTACACCGCACAGCTCCGCCGACATCCGGATCCCAATCTTCGGGAAGCCGTAATAGATAAAAAACAGCTGCACCAGAAGCGGTGTGTTACGGCTCAGTTCCACGTAGACTGTCACGATCCACCGCAGCACCGGCACTTTATAGTATTGAACCGCTGCACAGATGAGCCCCACCAGAATCGCAAACAGGATGCCAACGATACCTATTTTCACGGTCAGAAGTGCTGCCTTTTCGTACATGGGCAGATATTTTTCAATAAATTCCCAGTTCATGTATCTATGTCCTTTCCGGTAAAGTTCAAAATAATCTTTTAGATTATATCAAATGTATTTCTCAGATGCAAGAAAAGACTGCGGCGGCAGCTTACGTGCCCCGCAGTCCCCTCTATATCATCTTATTCCCATCGTACCTTACTGTGCGTTTACTTTGCCGCCCTCTACTACCAGGCTGTCCTCATAGTCCAGACCATAGGTGTCTGCCAGAGTTGCTTCGTAATCTGCATGGAAAAAGTTCTCCTCACCCAAAGCTACGATCTCATCATTGATCCAGTCAAGCAGTGTGGTGTTGCCCTTGGAAACAGCGGGAGCAATGGTGTCTGCACTGCCCAGGGAAGGAATACCTACGGTATATCCTTCGTTCTGCAGAGCGAATGCGATAACTTCGGTGTTATCATTTGCCCATGCAACAGAAGTGCCGTTCTCGAAAGCTTCTTTTGCGGTTGCATAGGAATCAAACTTCTGTAAAGGAATATCCGGATAGTTTGCGATCAGATATGTCTCAGCGGTGGTGCCGGAGATTACAATGATGGAATCATCTGCATTCCAGTTGTCTAAGGAAGTGATCACATTATCATCCTTGGATACCACGCCAAGTGACACATTCATATAAGGAGAAGCGAAATCCACTTCCTCTGCTCTCTCGGGAGTTACGGTAAAGTTCGCCAGGATCACATCTACCTTACCGGTCTGTAAATACTCAATACGATTGGCTGCCTCTGTAGATACGAAATTCACATCTACCCCCAGGTCTTCGCCGAGTCTTCTTGCATAATACACATCATAGCCCTGATATTCACCGTTCTCATCCACATAGCCGAACGGGTTTTTATCGGAGAATACTCCGATGTTAATGGTTCCGCTCTCCTTGATCTCATCCAGTGTGCGGTATACTGCCTTGCCGTCTGCTGCCGCTGCGCTTCCTGCGTCTGCGGTTTTGCTGTCACTGCTGCCGCATGCGGTCAGTCCCAGTGCCAATACTCCTGTTAATGCCAGTGCCAAAACGCTCTTCCACTCAAACTTCTTCATAATCCTTTTCCTCCTCTTCGATGTCTCATTTAAGTATCGAATCAACTTATGGGTAGGATTATATCTCCTATTTCATACTATGTCAATAGGAAAACAGTAATTTGTTTTTGCTTTTTGCGAAAAAATAAAATCAATGCTATAATACTTTTGTTACTTTTGATTGTAAACAGACCTTGTAACCGGAATTCCGTAAGAGATAATAAAATAATAAAGGAGAACAAAAGGATAATATATGAAAAAACCGATTTCACGTTTCTATCTGCTGTTGGTTCTCGTTCCGTTACTGTTACTGGCGAGCATGGGCGGCTATTACTTTCTGGAAGAAACTGCTGCAGGCAGCGATGTTGTTGTCGTTCCACAGATCCCTGCACCGCCTTCTGCCACACCGGTTCCCGTCCCTACTCCGGAGCCGACCCCCACTCCCTTCCCGGAGCATGACATTACGCTCATGGCTGTCGGGGACAACCTGATGCATCTGGGAGTCGTGGCCAGTGGAAAACAGGAGGACGGAACTTATGATTTCTCCATGCTGTTTCAGGGGATTTCACCCTTCTTAAACGCGGCAGACATCCGGATCATCAATCAGGAAACTGTCATGGGCGGCAATTCCCGGGGCTTTTCCGGTTTTCCCTATTTTAATTCTCCTACCGAAGTTGGGGATGCGATTGCGGATGCCGGATTCAACGTGGTCCTGCAGGCATCCAATCATACCGCGGATCAGAAGCTGGACGGCCTGTTGTACTGTGCGGATTTCTGGAAAAACAAGCACCCGGAGGTACTGGTAACCGGTATTCACGAAGACGCTTCACAGGCAGATGACATTCCGTTACTTACCATCGATGATGTCACTTTCGCCATCTTAAATTATACCTACGGTGCCAATACCGAGACACTCCCCTTAGATCTGCTGGGGCATCTGAATCTTCTGTGTGCCGTAAATGAGAAAAACGGACAGATGGACTTCACCACGCTGAACCCGCAGGTCTTAGAGGATATCTCCCGAGCAAAAGAACTGGCAGATATCGTCATCGTCTGTCCTCACTGGGGGACTGAGTATTCCTCCAAAATCTCAAGCTATCAGGAAAAATGGGCACTGGAGATGACAGAAGCCGGTGCCGATGTCATTATCGGAACCCATCCCCATGTGGTAGAGCCTGTGGAATGGATCACCGCAGAAAACGGCAATGAGTCTCTGTGCTATTATTCGTTGGGCAATTATGTGTCCACCCAGAAAAATGCTCTCAGCATGTTAGAGGGTATGGCCTGGCTGACTTTTCACGTTGCAGAGGACGGTGTCTCCATCGAGCGGAAGACCACCGGTGTGATACCGCTGGTCTGTCAGTACACCTCCGGACCGGTACGGTTTGAAAATGTCTATCTGCTGGAAGAATATACCGAAGAGCTGGCGGCCTCCCACGGCATCCGCAATTATGCCGGTGTGGTCCTTCATCTGGAAGACCTGCAAAAATGGAGCGACGAGATCCTCGGTGATTTCGTACTCACCAAAGATCAGGCGCTCCATAATTTCAAAACCGATTCTATTAATCAATAACGTTTCTCATACCGATGATGGGACTGTAGTCCACAGCACTGATAATGACACCTTTCCGTGAATTGGCGGAATGGATGATCTGTCCGTCACCGATATACAGTCCTACATGGGTACAGCTCTTCCCTCCATTGGAACTATAACATACAATATCTCCTGGCTGAAGTTCTTCAGAACTGATACTGCGTCCGGCACCGGAATACTGTCCTCCCGGTGTACGGCTGATAGAATAGCCGAACTCCGCATAGATAAAGCAGGTGAATCCGGAACAATCTGTACCTCCTGACAGACTGGAACCTCCGTGTACATACCGGTTGCCCAGATACTGCATGGCATAATCAATGATTCCCTGTCTGAGCTCCGCATTTGAGGTATAAGTTGTAGTGGGAAGTGTGATGTTCGTGATCACCTCCGGGGCATCCTGCTCGGCAGTCTGTTCTCTTGCCTGCAATGCCTTCTGCGCGGCAATTTCCGCCTGTTCCTCTTCTATTGTCTTCGCATAGATAAATTCTTCCGAGATCGTAACATATTCCGCAGAGACATAGCCTTCCTTGCTGTCGGTGTACTGTACCTTCAGCCAGTCTCCGTCATTCTCCAGAATTTTTACCTTTTCTCCATTGTCAATGTAACCAATTCTTTTTGCATCTGTGGCAGGATCCTGTCTCACATTCAGACGGTCTGCGATAACCACAGCATATCTGGTCACATAATTGTCTACAACCTCAGCTGCTGCATCTCCGTAAATGAAAAACTCTGCCTTGATATAGCCCTCCACATTACCGGAGATGATCCGGAACCAGTCCTGATCCTCTCCTGCCACATCCAGGATCTGTGCCACCGCTCCGTCATAGATTTTGCCCACTACAGCACTGTCTGTGTTCGGTTCTGTCCGGACATTGACGTAATTCGTCACATTGGCGATCGCTAGCGATGCATACTCATCTGCGTTCGTATCCTCTACGGAAGCTTCGTCTACCGGAACATCCTCCGGATCCGACACCCCTTCCAGTGCTCTGGGATCTTCCGTCTCGCCACCCTGTACCGCCAGCAGATCCTCTATGGTAATCTGTCCGGTAGCCGGGATCGGCTCGACACCGATCTGATGTATTCCTGCCGCATGTACTTTCTGTACAGAGGTTTCACTCTGTATTTTCAGTTCTCCGTTTCCTGCTGCCACCACCATACTGATTCCGGTGAGAGCGACCGCCAGTGCCATGAACATTCTTTTTTTCATTATAATCCCTGTTACTTCCTACAATTACTGTTTTCTGATGACATTCTGCATAATAGCACATAAAGCAGCACCCGTCCACGAATGTCTCCAAATATCTCAAACTACTTAAAATACTGCATCAACTCTTCCAGATCCGTGGATGCCTTTTTAATTGTTCCTGTATCGTCCGAAATTTTGTTAACTGCTTCTGCGATATCAGATACGTTTGCCGTTACTTCCTCGTTGCTGGCTGCATTCTCTTCACTGATCGCAGAACCAGGCTTCTTAACATGTCGGATATTGCATCCTGAACTATGCTCTCCCGTTCTCCGGCAAAAGCCATTCCCAGAATCTCTCCGTCATCGGAACATACCGGCATATAATAGACATAATATTCTTCTCCCTGAATCTCTACACCATCAGTTTCATAATCGTTACCGGCTCTGACCGTCTCCCATATCTGTGGATCAGCCTTGGTTCCTTCTGCCCTGTTCCCATCCTTGTCCACAATGGAAGTAATAAATCTCTCATCCTCCATGAAAAGCGTCTGTTCAATATGCTCATCCTGCAAAGAATCTATAAACTGATAACTGATATCATCCTTTTCCAGAATATCCTCACGGATATCCCATGTGAAATACTGCTCCACTGATGTAGCACATGCTTTCAGCCGCAGATAGGTACTGTCGACCAGTTCATCTTTCATTTTGCCCGATGCATATACAGTCAGAGCAACCATCGTTGCAAGCATCGGAATGCAGCCGATCATTAAAATCACCTGCAAATACCCCATTTTCTTCATTTCAGCACCCTCCTCGTTTTCTGATATAAACTTTTTCTGCTGTTACCCATCCCCGTACGGGCATGATGAAACATCCGCAAGTTGATCTAATTGAAAAATATCATAGCATATTTTATCAGGATCCACAACACTTCGACATTCTTGAGTTTCCGCAGTTTTATCCACAACTGCCTGTTTTTTCAGATACTATTATAACCAACTTTCAAAAAGTGCCCAAAATATAAGGAATCCTATTCCTTTTTGATGTAAAATTAAGTCACCACAACAAAACCATACTAAACAAAAAGAAAGAGGACTTCCTGTAGTTAATTTTACATCCATTAATGATATCACCTTTTCTGCCATGGAACGCGGTGCCAGCATGTTTGGACGGGCTACCTTTGTCATGGACAGAGGCTATGATGACAACAAGATGTTTTTAAAGCTTCTGGCGATCAACGCTTTAAATTTTTATATCACCTTGTGCATGGCGTTCCTGGCACATATGTCCATGAAGCCAGAAACGAATGCCGTTAAGGTTTCCATCATACAAAAAGCAGACCCTGTGAAAAAAGTGCTTTTCTGCTATTACCGGCTGGCAAAAGGCATCTGTGGCATACTGTCGTATGCAAAAAAGGCGTCAGGCTATGTTTCCGGAAAAAGCGTCCGGTGTACCGTCAACTCTGCCTTAAGTTAGCTGTCTGAATAGATAAAAGAATACTTCTCCCAAAGTCCGGTTCCTGCGGGTCAAAGCCCCCGATGGGGCTTATTAAAGTGCCTCTGATCCTGACACTGCCAATCCTAAACTTTCAAAAATCCGGCAGATTGGTGCTTTAGGAGAAGTCTGACATACGCACCGGTCTGCAATCCCTCTTTGGTCTGCGCCGTGAGTACTACTTCCGTCTCATGGTCTATATTACTGTCTTTCAGTTGCAGCAGACAGCTCCTCTCCGACACACGCTGTATTTCTATGGAGTCTGCACTGTCTCCTTCTATTTTAAAATGTATCTCACACTTCCTCTCACGCCCATCAAAGGTCAGGCATTTTCCCTTTATATTTATGGAAGATCCGCCTGCTTCCAGTTCAAAAGCCTCTGACTCCAGCAGAAGCTGTGTAGGAATATCTGTTTTTCCGGCAAAGCGGATCACTTCTCCGTTCCCCAACGGGTCCCAGTCGTCTTTCCCGCCCAGAAGATTATAGACATTGTAGATTGTTTCTCCATCCTTACGGATATAGTAGGCCTCTGCCAGCATCTTTTCGTCAATGTCCACCGTATGGGAATCCGCAACCTCCGGGTTCTCCGACAGCCCCACCAATTTCAGATTTGCGCAGTTTACCTTGCATCCGTAAGGGTAAAGATCCTTCGGATCCTCCCTTACGATCACCGCCTCCGACTGCGGATCCTCCAGCCAATAGATGCCGGGAGCAATGTAGACCGTCACCGGGTGTTCCACAGTTGCTGCGTTTAGTGCTCCATCCGACAGGACTTCTCTGATGTTATTGTAAGTGTATGGATTTTTCTGTACTTCCTCGTTCGCAAACCTGCTGTCCAGCAGGAGATGACAGGAATCGGGGTCAGGTTTTATCATAAATGTTTTCCCTTCCTCAGAATAAAATAAGTGACTGATTACTTTTTACTATAGTAAACGACCACTTATTTATCAAGAGATTAAGTTATTAATATCCTACCATAGAAGTAAAAATTATGGTGGGAAGTCATGAAGAATTGTATCATGCTATGGAAAAATGACGCTGTTGATCTTGCCATCAACAACCAGAGAAGAGCTTTTTCGGATGCGTATAATAATGAAGTGCCGGCAGAAAGTAAAATTTATATTGAACTTTCCTCCAAAAATCCACTCAGTAAATTAAGTTCCCTGGAAACCGAAGATTTAAAAAATAACCCCTGCATTCTTGTCATCAACCAGACCGGACAGCAGGCTACCGCTTGCCTTTTTCACACTTCTAATAAACCACTGCTGCCAGAATGATATATACCAGAATCGACACCATACAGTACATAGAATTGGTTGTTGATACATAGGCACTGCCCTCTTCCTTTTTCAGAAAAGTCTGCATGCTGAAAGTGGCCGGCGCCGACATATAGGAAATGATGGCAAGATTCAACAGCATATTATCTCCTATCCACAAATGCACTGCCCACAGCACTCCAATTGCCATAAGTGTCTGTAGCAGAACTCTCATCAGGATTGTCTTCAGGCATGGCCGGATCAGTTCCTTTGTCAGTTCCATGCTATATCCCACAACCATCAGAATGATTGCTGTCACGGATGTGGTAAGGATCCCTTCCACCGCCAGATATGCACCGCCGAAGGGACTGTCGATCAGGCAAATCACCACCTTGGACAGTCCTGCCAGGATTCCAAGCACACTTGCAATAAATGCCGGTGTGTGGAATGCACTCATACATAGTTTCTTTACATTGATCTTCTCTCCGTTTTCCACCTGTCCCAGCATCCCCATATAGATGCTGAATCCAAACAAAAGTCCTGCAATATCCAGTACTGCGATCTGTGAGAGATTTTCCTGCCCGCACAGGCTGGTATACAAAGGATACGCCATGAGGCCACCCTCATATACACTGACCATAAACGGCAGGTACTTGCGGTATTCTCCGTTCATAAGCGGCTTCAACAGAAATCCTACTCCGAAAGATACCACCAGCATAACGAACATAATCCCCACCAGTTTCCAGGTCTCCACACTGTAATCCGCTGTGGCCAGTGCATGAAAGATTGCCACCGGAAGCATGATATTGGTTACCAGCAGTTTCATATTATCTATTCCACTTTTGGTAAGTAACTTTAATTTTCTGCATGCCATACCGAGAACCAGCATGACAAGTACCGGCAATATAATTTCTAATATTCTCATTTGTTATCCCTTTCCGAGGTATCCTATACTTTTTTATTTATTATACTTCGATTTTCCTATCCTGTATATTATGTATCCCGGAAGTTTTGTAGAAATGTTTTAGAATTGATGCAGAAATGTTAATGCCAGAATTCGGTCTCCATTTCAGATATGCAAAAAGGCACTGTATCTCAATTTTTTTGAAATACAATGCCTTTTTTACAACACAATCTTACCCAAAGAAATTATACTTGTTAGCCTCAAAAGCTTCCATATAGGTTGCCCCATTGGAACCATACCGGTTGGATGCGCTGACCACATTTTCGGAAGCATTCTTATTGATGTGCTCACCGAGAAATCCTATTTTGGAGGCGATGCCATTCTCTCCTCCCAGTACCTTCTGTAAGGTATCCGCATCCGCATTCCGGAATACTTTCTCGTCCACGATCAGGCTTCCGTCCTTTGCCTGACTGATTCCTATACTTTCCAGTGATTCTTTACTGCCCGCTGGAATGTTTTTTAACTGTTGCTGGTAAAATTCATTCATGATTCCGCCGGTGGTCTTAAGCTGCTTTGTGGTAGCATTGTACGCTTCCACCATTTTGTTCACATCACTCAGGATGTCCGTGGTGTCTCCGCTCTCTTTTGCCTTGTCGTAGATGGAATCCTTATCGCTGCCTGCAAGCTTTGACGCAGATTGGCTCAACTTCTCCGACAGATCCTCCAGCTTTGCATAATTATTTTTCCTCAGAATGTCCGTGGCACCGGTACTTGTGGTGTTCATGCTCTTCCCGATGGTTCCCAGCAGGTTCTGGGATGACTTGTTATTGATAATGTCCAAGAGCGACGTTCTCTGAATGGGAATCCCGCTTTTTGCTGCGGAATTTGCCAGCATTTGGGTTGTGATCCTCATTTTGCGACCTCCTTTGATCTGCAATTTTTTCTCTCTGTCTTCTATATCGCCGCTTTTCTTTCACCCTTAATATGTCTTGTAACGAACCGATCTTTTCATGTAACGAAACATCAAAAAATCAGCAGGCCCATCACCCGCTGATTCCTTTCTGAAGCATCACCGCTTACACTTTTCTCAGATACTTCATGTATGCGGTGACAAAGTCATTGTATTTCTGTTTTGCTAAAAATACGCTCTCACCGTTTTTCAATTCTATGTTGCTGTTGTCATACCGGGCGACCTCCTGCAGATTCACAAGAAATCCCCGATGGGAGCGGAAAAAGCGATCTCCCAGCTTCTGCTCCAGCACTTCCATTTTTTCATAAAAACAGTAGGGCTCCTTCTTTGACTTGGTGTGCAGCATAATTTTTCTGGCCTGGTTCTCGGCATAGAGGATATCATCCACAGGAATCCTGACATAGTTGCCGCCTACTTTTATAACCAGCGGTTCAACATTCTTTTTACTCCGGATCTGGCAGATTGCCCTGTCCATGACTTCTGTGAACTTCTGTTCATCGATAGGCTTCAAAAGATAATGAAACGCCCCCACATCATAGCCTTCAAACACATATTCACGTAAGGCCGTCACGAAGATAATCAGTGCATCCGACCTTTCACGGATCTTTCTGGCCGTCTCCATACCGTCCGGTTCCGCCGCATTCTGCTCCCGGTTCAGGGAAATATCTAACAGGATCAGGTCAAACGCCGTCGGATCCGCCAACAGTTCTCCGCCGTCGACAAACAGTCGGATTTCCCCCTCCGTACATTTCTCTACCAGCCTTTTCAGGTATTCTCTTATGGGCTGTTCATCGTCACATATTGCTATTTTCAGCATTCGTCTTCTACTCCCCCGGATCTTATTCCATTCAAACATTTCCTTTTTTATATCGCCACTTTTCCTTTGAAATTCAATCCTATGTAACGAAATGCGATTTTTGTGTAACGAAAAAATCAGCGGGTATATAGCATCCCAAAAGCTCTCTCTTGCGGGAGAGCTTGGTCTGCACCTGTAAAGTCAAGGTTGTTTTGGTGTAAATAGCATAAAAACGACAAATTCCATACAAAAAATTCCCCAAATCAGAAATTTTTGTACGGAATTTACTTATTTTGCTTATATAGCGAAAATGGAGACTTTTCAAACGGTAAAATTCCACATTTTTGTATTTTTCGTCCAAAACGGCGATTTAAATACAAACAAGATTTCCACTGACTGTCCCGATGCAACGCTCACAAAGAGAATTACTATCACTCTGCGAACAGTTCCTTCTTCCGTTCAATCATCTCATCAATCTTCTCAATATACAGCCCTACATCCTTGACATTATCACACCGTTCGATCCGTCCGTCGGGGAAGACCCGCTTGGTGATGCTTCCGGCGCCTAATGCCACAATGGTC
>OGEO01000936.1_pt1 | contig 21755 bp, 17 predicted proteins | sample 1570661 | NCBI WGS metagenome assembly OGEO01 (sample SAMEA2582142, study PRJEB24529) | metagenome | biome: Human gut stool | place: China | collected 2011
CAAATATTTTGCTAACACACACACACACACACACACACACACACACACACACACACACAGGCGCTACTGGCGTAATCATTCTTTAAAACTTCTTTGTATACGCGCGCGTGAGACACGGCGCACCCCCTTTAGGCAAAGGACGTTCATGTGGTTCCTCCGCCAAGGGTTCTGTGTCCCTTTACGAAGGCTTATCATTTGATATAAGCCGTTTACCCATACGAATTTATAATCATAATTTTAGTTTAATCATGAAAAAATGAAACAAAAGAAACTTTTATTTCTGTTGTTGGCATGGATCATGTCGGCGACAGGGGCTTACGCAACATCCGTAGGCGACAAATTCAAGGTTGGTGACATCGAGTACACCATTACTAAAAAGGATCTGTCAACCCCAGCAAACAATGAGGTCGCCGTTTCCTGCATTGGCGGCTCAGGGGCAGTTACCATTCCTCAAACGGTCAAGAATGGTCATGACAAGGAAACTTACAAAGTAACCTCATCCGCATCCAGTACGACCTGCAAGGAAGGCGTGACCAGTATCACCTTTCCCGAGGGCTATACCACGAATTCCTGTTATCGCAAAGTGAAGTCTTTGACCTAGGTGAATTTCCCTTCCACGTTCACCTCTCTGGGTTTAGGCTGCTTACAGGACTGTCCGGCGTTCACCAAATATGAAGACTGATAATATTATTTTTAACCAGCTGTTGGGTGAGGCAGATACAGAACATGACCAAATAAACTTCAGTAATTATCTTTGCACCAACATTTTAGAAAGGAATATGTGGCGTGTACCACAGAGAATTAGACGAAATCAAGGATTGGGCCGATTAGCCAATGCCACTTACATTGTTACTAAAAATCAGAGGAATATGACTAAGAAGAATTATCAGAAACCGACCACGGGAATAGTCTCCGTGGCGGAGCATCAGCATCTGTTGGCAGGTTCTGTGAGGAACGACAATAAAAAGATTTTCGAGGGCGACCTCGACCCGAACAAGGTGGACGAAGGCGACCAGAACACCCATCCAGCCGACAGCAAGCGATGGGGTCTCAGCGATGGGGACGGCTGGGACGATTAACGGATTACGGATTAAAAAGAAATCAAGCAAAATGAAAAGAGTTGTAAAAATTGCAATGGCGGCGGTACTGACCGCCATGACGGGCCTTCAGGCGCAGGCGCAGGTGGAGACCCCCGACGTGCTTACGAGCGATGATGCCACATGGTCGCAGAAGAAGGTGCCGTCGTCGGATTTTGGACTTTCAACCGACCTGAACGGAAAGTCGTCCATCAAGTATAAGCTGGTGGATGCCAGCAGCACACGACAATACCCTTATTATCCCAAAGGCGACTATTCTTATGATATCGTGATGGAGTTGGTTCATAGCAATGGCACCGTGGTGCCCGTGGAATATTACCATTACGACAACCATAAAGGCTGGTCGAAAAAAAGTAGCGCAAACGACCCATGGGGAACCGCCAACGGCAGCGTGACCACAAGCAACAACTCGCGTGGAGCCATAGAGGGAACTGTGTACTTCACTTACGGGCAGAATGGCGACAAACTGCGTGGCTCGATTAAGAATACGCAGTATTATAATACATGGCCGTATTATAATACATGGGCGTTGGCTTTGGAGTCCTACTTCACCGTCTTCGAGGTGCGCACCATCCGTTACGACCTCTACGATGACCGTGAGCTGTTAGGCAGCGGCAGCAACCAGAACAATCTTTCCGACCACACCGCGCCCATCAGCGTGTATGTGCATCGCAACCTCAGCTCCTCTAACTGGAGCACGCTCTGTCTGCCGTTTGACATTCCGTGCAGCAGTGTGGAGAAAGTATTCGGCCCCGGCACAATCGTATCGAAGTTCAGCAATGTGGACCTGCAGAACCATATTATCAACTTCTATTCCGCCCCTGTCAGGAACGAGGGTATCAAGGCTGGAGAGGCCTATCTGATCAAGCCGGGAAAGAGCTTCACCACCGACAATCCGTTCTTTGTCACCAACGTTACCATTTCCAAGGACGTGCAAACACAGAAGACGGCTGATGCGCAGGGTTACGGATACAATTTCTGTGGTCTGTTGCAGCCTACGGTTATCAAGGATGCGGTTTCTGCCTCACAGGTACCTGTCTATATATCCGGTAACCATCTGTATAAGGACACCGGCACCACGCCGATGAAGGGCTTCCGCGCCTATTTCGAGTTCCCCGCCGTTTACCCTGATGGAACGCCTGCCGCCCCAGCCAAGAGCATGGCATTCAACATTGACGGTGGGATGACAACCGCCGTCGACAGGGTGGCGGTGGATCATATTGCCGGGAACGCAGAGGTCTATAACCTGCAGGGGCAGCGTGTGGCATCGTCAGCGGACAATCTGCCCAAGGGAATATATATCATTAATGGCAGGAAAGTGATGGTGAAATGAGAAAGCATTTCCTGACCGTTTACCGTCGTGTGATGCCATTCCTTGCACTTTTCATACATCTGTCTGCGGTCTGCACAACTGCCGGCACGGAGGTAGAACGTCTCTGCCCGCAGGATAAGTTCCTCGACAAGCTCCTTGATGAACGAGCCGCAATCAGCACGGAACATGCGGACGTACAGTCCGTGAGTCTTGACATAGCTCATGGATACACACAGAACAGGGCAAGCATGATGTCGCTGTACTGATAGCCATAGTTCTCACAATGGACATTGAGACGGCTGTCTGCCAGTCTGCCCAGTCCGGTGCGCCAAGTTATTCCTTGGTGTCACAGCGTTAAAACAACGTAAATGTCACACTTGCGTGAGTCACGTTTGTGTGATATTGCGTATATTTGCACGACAACCATAGAGCGCATCAATATGAAGAAGCCATTTGTTTACGGAGAACTGGCAACAAAAGACAACTTTATAGACCGACAGGAAGACAGGAAGCGATTGAAAACATTCTTGGAGAATGATATCAATATCATGCTGATATCCCCGCGCCGGTGGGGAAAGTCTTCGCTTGTCAAAGTTGCCATGGATGAATTGCGCAACGAAGACAAGAACATCCGCACTTGCTTCATCGACGCGTTCAAGATTCACAGTGCTTCAGATTTCTACAATGCCTTTGCCTCCGCTGTCATCAGTGGTGTAGGAAATACTTTGGAGAAGGGAATAGAACTCGTCAAGAAGTATATCCCTTCGCTGACACCAAGCATTACATTGCAGAACGATCCTCTCAACGCCGTGTCCCTTGACTTGAGGTTCAAGCCTTTGGAACGGAGTGCGGAAGATATTCTGAATCTACCCGAAACGTTGGCCAAAGCCCATGGTTTCCATGTCATCGTCTGTATTGATGAGTTTCAGCAACTGGCCCTGCTCCCCGAATGGAAACAGATGGAAGGGTTCATGCGGTCCGTCTGGCAACAGCAGGAAGACGTGACCTACTGCCTCTACGGCAGCAAACGGCACATGATGGTGGACATCTTCAACAATGCCAACAATCCTTTCTACCGCTTTGGGCAAGTGTTCTATCTGAAGAAGATAGCGAGAGAATATTGGACACCTTATATCATCAAGACGTTTGCGGAAACAGGAAAGAGTATCTCTGAGGAGTTTGCCAATAGAATCTGCGACATCACCGAGTGTCACAGCTGGTATGTCCAGCAATTGAGCTTCTTTATATGGAGTGGAACCCAGACGGCAGTGACGGAAGAGATATTTCAAGAGCAGACTATCCTGCTTGTCGACACCAACGCCCCTGTCTTTGAGGCTGACGTTGATGGCCTCTCCCTGTCTCAGGTCAACATGCTGATTGCCATTGCCAACGGAGAAAACCATTTCAGTGCACAGGATGTCAATCAAAGGTATTCCCTTGGCGCACCGCAGACCGTCAGCAGGAATAAGCAGACGCTGATCAAGAAGGACATTATAGAGAAAGACGGGGACATCTACACCTTCGTTGACCCCATCTTCAAGTTCTGGTTCAAGAAAAATCATCATGTTTAATTATAAAATCGGCCACCCTTATCTCTTATTTATTAAAATGTGTAAAACGCTTGGCGGTTCAAAGAAATAGTCTTACCTTTGCAAACATAACGCGGCAATAGCTCAGTTGGTAGAGCGCGACCTTGCCAAGGTCGAGGTCGCGGGTCCGAGTCCCGTTTGCCGCTCTTTTTTTATTCATACCGTCGCCGCAATGGTGGAATTGGTAGACACGAGGGACTTAAAATCCCTTGGCCAGAAATGGTCGTGCGGGTTCGAGTCCCGCTCGCGGCACGTTAATCATTTATATATTATGCGCAACCATTTCGTTCTAACCTTATCAGTTTGTTCTATATTGGCTCTGTCGTCATGCTCTTCCAAATTGGGAAAACTCTCTGCCGATAACTTTACGGTAGATCCCAACCCGTTGGAGGCTTTAGGCGGCCAAGTTCCTGCTACCATCAATGGTAACTTCCCCGTGAAATATATGAAGCCGAAGGCTGTGGTGACGGTGATCCCTGAGCTGCGCTATGGCAATGGTCAGGTTGCTCAAGGCAAAGGAGCTACTTTTCAGGGCGAGAAAGTCATGGGCAATGACCAGACCATCTCCTACAAGATGGGCGGCCACTACACGATGAAGACCGCTTTTGATTATGTTCCTGATATGCAGAAGAGCGAGATGTATCTCACCTTCGACGCCCGTGTCGGCAAGAAGAAGGTCTACGTACCGGCCGTGAAAGTCGCCAATGGCGTGCTGGCTACAGCAGAACTCTATAAGCAGACACTGATGAACGCCGGCGGATGCATCGCACCTGATTCCTTCGAGCGCGTGAAGGCACAGAAGTATGAGGCCAACATCAAGTTCCTCATCAACCAGGCCAATCTCCGCAAGAGTGAGCTGAAGAACAACTCGGTCAAGGAGTTCCTCGCCATGCTGAAGAGAATCAATGCCGACCGCGAGGGCATGAACCTGAAGAATGTGGAGGTGCAGGCTTATGCCTCTCCTGATGGAGGCTATTCCTTCAACGACAAGCTGGCCAACAAGCGTCAGAACACTACTGAGGGGTATGTCAAGGAGCAGGTCAAGGCTGCCAAACTCAATGCCAAGGATATCGATGCTCACTATACGGCACAGGACTGGGACGGCTTCAAGCGTCTCGTCAAAGCCAGCAACATCCAGGACAAGGACGTGATCCTGCGCGTCTTGGAGATGTACAAGGATCCCGAGGAGCGTGAGCGCCAGATCCGCAACATGAGCGAAGGCTTCCGCGAACTCGCCGACGGCATTTTGCCGGAGCTGCGCCGTAGCCGTATGATCATCAACTATGAGACTGTGGGAAGAAGCGACGACCAGATCAAGCAGCAGTACGCTGCCGACCCAGCCCGTCTGACTCCTGATGAGTTGCTCTATGCCGCTACACTGGAGAGCGATCCTGCCAAGAAGGAAGCTATCTATAAGAAGACAGCAGAACTGTATGACAAGGACTATCGCGCCTTCAACAACATGGCTGTCATGGCCTTCAACAAGGGTGACGAGTCCACGGCCAAACAGTATATCGAGCAGGCTAAGTCCAAGCGTGCTGACGCTCCTGAGGCCAATGCCAATCTCGCACTTATTGACATGAAGCATGGTGACCTCAATGCCGCTACCAATCACTTGGCTGACGCTATCGACGCCAACGGCTTCTATGAGGTGCTGGGCAATCTGAACATTGCCAAAGGTAACTATGCTACTGCCGTACAGAACTTCGGTAACAGCTATTCCAACAGTGCCGCTTTGGCGCAGCTGCTCAACAAGGACTATGCCGCCGCTGTCGCTACGCTGAAAAACGTGAAGAACGCTGACGCCATGACAGACTATCTGATGGCGCTCGTGCTCAACCGTCAGGGCAACACAGCCACTGCCAAGGACTACCTGCAGCGTGCCTGCAAAAAAGACGCTAAGCTCGCAGCCTATGCAGCCAACGACTTGGAGCTGGCCAACTTGAAGTAGTCATTTCAATATTCATTAATTATCTGATAAGCCTTCGACCTCAGTATGGGGCGGAGGCTTTATTTTTTAATCATTATGCAGTTTCATAATCGTTATAGCCGTTATGTAGCCGGATGTTTCTCTGGACTTCTGCTCATGCTGACCCTGCTGATTTCTTCCTGCGGTGTCGATGGCAGTCACTTTGAGATAGAGGGGCATCTGTTGAACATCAATCAGAGTGACTTCTATGTCTATGCCGAAAACGGGTCCATCGACGGGCTCGACACCATACATGTCGAGGGCGGGCGCTTCGCCTACGAGGTTCCCTGCAAGCATCCCACCATTCTCTATCTGGTCTTTCCCAATTATTCTGTCGTGCCGATCTTTGCTCAGCCGGGCAAGAGTGTCAGCATCAAGGGAGACGCCTCTCACCTGAAGGAGATTGAGGTCAAAGGCACCGACGACAATGAACTCTATACCAAGTTCCGTGAGCAAGTGTCCAAAGCCTCGCCACCCGAGGCTAAGCGTGCGGCTGAAGTCTTCATCGGCGACCACCCCAAGTCTGTTGTCGGACTGTGGCTGATCAAGAAGTATTTCATCTCTGACGCGCAACCTGACTATCAGGCTGCCTTGCGGCTGACTCAAAAGATGCAGTCCAAACAGACTGATCAGGCTGATCTGTCGCGTATGATCCGTCAGCTGAGCTCCATGTCGCATGTAGGCGTTGGTTCTGTATTGCCGACCTTCTCCACCTACGACACCAAGGGACGCCTGGTCTCTTCTTCAGATCTCTCTTCCGGTCTTGCCGTCATCTGCACGTGGGCATCATGGAGTTACGACAGCATGGACATGCTGCGCACATTGAAACAGTTGCAGCGTCAGTCAGGCGGCCGGCTCAAAGTGGTGTCACTCTCTGTCGATGCGAGCCGCAGTGACTGCGACGGCGCCTTACGTGTCGACAGCATCTTGTGGCCCAATGTCTGCGATGGCAAGATGTTCGACAGCCAACCCTTGCAGCAATTAGGCATGATGGGAGTTCCTGACAACATCATTGTGAAAAACAACCGTATTGTCGCCCGCAATCTCATGGGCACGCAGCTCCACGACAAAATCATGGAATTGCTGAAATAGAGACAGCGACAGCATATCGCTGGTTGGCAAAAATGACTGTTTAACTGAAACAGAGGTAGAAAAAGAGGAGAACAGAACGATGTTGGTAAAGACATATAGTGCTGCTGTCAACGGTTTGGAAGTGACGACAGTGACCATTGAGGTGAGTCTGACGCGTGGCGTGATGTATCATCTTACGGGGCTTGGCGACGAGGCTGTGCGCGAGGGACGTGACCGCATTGCGGCCGCCATGCAGAACAATGGCTATAAGTTTCCACGCGCCGACCTGACCGTGAACCTCGCTCCTGCCGACTTACGCAAGGAGGGTAGCAGCTTCGACCTGCCGTTGGCTATCGCCATCCTCACGGCATCGGGACAGATGGATGCACCTGAGCTCGACCGGTATATGATGGTCGGTGAGCTCAGCCTTGATGGTAAGCTGCAACCGGTGAAGGGTGTTCTGCCCATCGCCATCAAGGCGCGGTCTGAACATTTCAAAGGACTGATCGTCCCGAAGCAAAACGTCCATGAGGCCGCCATCGTCAACAAACTCGAGGTCTATGGGGTGGAGACTATGACTGATGTCGTGGCTTTTCTCACTGGTGTCAAGCAGTTTGAGCCTACGGCGGTGGACACCCGAAAGATCTTCTATGAACAGCAATACAACTTCGACCTCGACTATGCCGACGTGCGTGGTCAGGAGAGCGTGAAGCGTGCTTTGGAGGTGGCTGCTGCCGGTGGTCACAACCTCATCATGATCGGACCGCCGGGATCGGGCAAGAGCATGATGGCGAAGCGGCTGCCGTCTATCCTGCCACCGCTGACGCTTTCGGAGAGCCTGGAGACCACACAGATACATTCTGTCGCCGGCACGCTGGGCAAGAGCTCGTCGCTCATCTCGCAACGGCCGTTCCGTGCCCCTCACCACACGATCTCAGAGGTGGCGTTGGTCGGCGGTGGTATAAACCCGATGCCGGGCGAGATCAGTCTGGCGCACAATGGTGTGCTCTTCTGTGACGAGTTGCCGGAGTTCAACAAACATACGCTGGAAGTGCTGCGTCAGCCGCTTGAGGACCGCGTCATCACCATCAGCCGTGCCAAGTACACGGTCACCTATCCGTGCAGCTTCATGTTTGTGGCGTCGATGAACCCTTGTCCTTGTGGCTACTATGGCGATCCGACGCATCACTGTGTGTGCACGCCGGGACAGATACAGAAATACCTCAATAAGATCAGCGGGCCACTGATGGACCGTATCGACATTCAGTGCGAGATCACGCCGGTGCCTTTCAAGGACATCTCCAAGGGAGAGCCCGGTGAGCCGTCGGCAAAGATTCGGGAACGGGTGATCAAGGCGCGTGCCATACAGACGGAACGCTTCCGCGAGTACCCGACGATCCATTGCAATGCTCAGATGACGGAACGGCTCATCCACCGCTTTGCCGAACCCAACGCGGCCGGCATAGAGTTGCTACGTACGGCCATGGAGCGTCTCTCACTCTCTGCCCGCGCCTATTCCCGAATCCTGAAGGTAGCCCGCACGATCGCCGACCTTGCGAACAGCGACAGCATACTGCCCGACCACATCGCTGAGGCCATCGGCTACCGTCAGCTCGACCGGGGCGACTGGGCGGAAAGAGGAATGTAAGACAGAAAGTCGATATAGTCTTCATACAAAAGCCCTACATATTTTAGACACACAGCGTCTAAAATATGTGGGGTTGTTGATAAAACTGACAAAAAACCGGCCAAATTCAGGCGATTTTCTGGACGAAGGTGTATGTTGCTCTCAATTTTGCGAATTCTGCGAGACTTTCTGTAAATTATTGATAATTAGTGTGTTATGTTCAAAACATCTTAGTGATGCCAGTCAAATACGTTGATAAGGAGTCTAAAAGTACCGTTTTCTCCCAAAATTCTCTAGAGAATTTATGATCAAAGTGCCTTTCTAACCTTGTCAGAAAGGCACTTTGATGGGCACAGAAAGGCTTGATGACATAGTCAACACGCCTTTTTCTTACTATCAAAGTACGTTTCTGACAGTCTTCTCCTTGTTTTTCCGTTTTCTGCTTCTCTAGATTACAAGTCCTCTCGGGAGTGTTTTTGTCAGAAATGTTTCATGGATTTCTCCAATAAAGAACTGTATCTTCACTTACGCTTACGTTAAAAACAGATTTTGGACTCGGTGAGTCCAAAATCTGAAGAGTTGGTCTTATGCCACCGCTACCGTCCGCTTTAGATGATGATAGAGCCAGAGGAAAGCGGGAAGGAGGAAGAGGTCGGCAAAGACCCAGGCCACCGGATCACCTAAGCACACGCCCTTGAAGGCCAAGGCCGGCACAAGCCACAGGCTCACTCCGCAGCGCGCGATCATCTCCATCACGCCCGACATCATCGAGAGATTGGAGTAGCCCAAGCCCTGGATGCTGTAGCGGAAGATGGTGAGCAGGCCAAGGGCCGGATAGAAATAGTTGGCAATGCGCATGAGCATGGCGGCGTTGTCGATCACCTCCTGCTCGCCGCTCTTGACAAAGAGCATCATCATCTCGTCGGCAAAGGGATAGATGAGGATCACGGTAAGCATGAAATAGACGAGCATGATGGCAATGGCATCCAGCACGCCACGTCGCACGCGGTCGAGTTTGCGCGCTCCGATGTTTTGTCCGCAGTAGGTGGCCATGGCCACGCCGATGTTCTCGAAGACGCAGGTGAAGAGATATTTGATGCGCATGGCGGCAGTGAAGGAAGCCACGCAGACTGTGCCCAGCGCATTGTTGGCACTTTGCAGCATGATGATGCCGATGCCTGTGATGCTGAACTGCAAGCCCATGGGCACTCCGTTGTTGAGGAGAATCGACACGCGCTTATTGTCGTAGCGGCACTCTTCCCCCGTGGGGATGAGCAGTCTCATCTTGCCGCGGATGTAGAGCCAGCAGAGCAGCGTGGCAAAGGCCTGCGACAAAAGCGTGGCAACTCCGGCACCGGCCACGCCCATGCCCATGACGAGGATGAGCAGCACGTCGAGGGCGATGTTGATCAAGGAAGCGATAATGAGAAAATAGAAAGGCTGTTTGGAGTTGCCCAGCGCACGGATGAAACCCGACAGCAGGTTGTAACCCATGGTGAAGGGTATGGCGAGGAATTGCAGAAAGAGAAACGTCCAGGCATCGTGGAAGATGTCGGCCGGCGTGTTGACCAGTCCGAGGATCTTCGTGCAGAACATGCAGGTGAGCAGCGTGATGACTGCCGCGAAGGCTACGGCGATGCGCAGCGCATTGGCCACATAGCTTCGCATCTTGTGATAGTCCTTACCGCCGAAGGCCTGCGCCACAGGGATGGCAAAGCCGGCACACGACCCGTTGCAGAATCCCATGACCAGGAAGTTGATTGACGACGACGCGCCCACGGCAGCCAGCGCACCTACGCCTATCCATCGTCCCACGATGGCCGCGTCAATGACCTGATACATCTGTTGGAGTATATAGCCCAGCACCAAAGGCAAGGCAAAATGAAGAATGCCGCGGGCCGGTGAGCCCACAGTCATATCATTGACATTTGTGTTCATCTGTTATTCTATATATATAATAAGGTATACCGAAGATGAGTCATCCCCAGCATCCCGTTTCTGTTATGTGGCTGAAACCACTATTTGGCTTGCGTCATTTCTTTGATTTGTCTCATCCGCTCTTTTCGTGTCAGCGAGTACTCCCCGCTGTGGGTGTCGACATAGTCGTAGAGTCGGAAAGCTTTCTCTAACAGCATCGTGCGCAATGGATCAGCCTTGTACACACCCTCGGCATGCCACAGTCCGGCCAGCATCTCGAGCTTACTCATCCTGCGGTCCGCCTCCCACACATCGTGGGCGTAGGCGATAGCCTCCTCCACGGTGAGGTTGCGCAGGTCGTCGTAGCTGCCGATATACTGTCTGTAGAGGTCGCGCAGCGCCACGTCGCGCTTGCCCTCCTCCTCTTTCTTTTCAAGAAAACGCTGCACGGCAGCCATAAACTCTTGAAGGATGCGGATGAAATAGTCTCGTTGTAACATGGTGCAAAGATAGTGCAAACGAGTGGGATAGCAAAGAAAATGGTGATTTTTCATCTATCACTTCTCATGATTCATCGTTGTAACTGCCGATTTCTCAAAACCTTTTTGTAATTTTGCACCTAAATAGACAAATAATAATCAAGATGGAAGAAAAGAAATTCAAACGTACTACTGTCACTGCCGCGCTGCCCTATGCCAACGGCGGTGTGCACATCGGTCACCTGGCCGGTGTATATGTACCGGCCGACATCTATGTGCGCTACCTTCGTCTGAAGAAGCAGGATGTGATCTTCATCGGCGGTAGCGACGAGCACGGAGTGCCCATCACCATACGCGCCAAGAAAGAAGGAATCACGCCGCAGGATGTCTGCGACCGCTACCATAAGATCATCAAGGACTCGTTCCAGGAGTTTGGTATCTCGTTCGACATCTACAGCCGCACCACATCAAAGGTGCACAACAAGCTCGCCTCCGACTTCTTCCGCAAGCTCTACGACGACGGCAAGCTCATCGAGAAGGAGACAGAGCAGCTCTACGATCCCGAGGCCAAGCAGTTCCTCGCCGACCGCTACGTCATGGGTACCTGCCCCCACTGTGGCAACCCCAACGCCTACGGCGACCAATGCGAGAAATGTGGCAGTGACCTCAGCCCTATGGAGCTCATCAATCCACATAGCACCATCAGCGGTGCCAAGCCTGAACTGCGCAAGACCAAGAACTGGTATCTGCCGCTGAACAACTATCAGGACTGGTTGAAGCAGTGGATTCTTCATGGCCACAAAGAGTGGCGCCCGAATGTCTACGGGCAGTGTAAGTCATGGCTCGACATGGATTTGCAGCCGCGCGCCATGACCCGCGACCTCGACTGGGGTATCCCTGTGCCCGTAGAGGGTGCCGAGGGCAAGGTGCTCTATGTCTGGTTCGATGCGCCTATCGGCTACATCTCCAACACCAAGGAACTCTGCGATGCTGAGCCTGAGCGCTGGGGCTCATGGGAGAAGTGGTGGAAGGACCCCGAGACACGCCTTATCCATTTCATCGGTAAGGACAACATCGTGTTCCACTGCCTCATCTTCCCCGTCATGCTCAAGGCTCACGGTGGCTATATCCTCCCCGACAATGTGCCGGCCAACGAGTTCCTCAACCTTGAGAACGACAAGATCAGTACCTCACGCAACTGGGCTGTGTGGCTCGACGAATACTTGAAGGACTTCCCCGGCAAGCAGGACGTGCTGCGCTATGTGCTCACCGCCAACGCACCGGAGACCAAGGACAACAACTTCACGTGGAAAGACTTCCAGGAGCGCAACAACTCGGAGCTCGTCGCCATCTACGGCAACTTCGTCAACCGTGCCCTGCAGCTCACCAAGAAATACTGGAACGGTGCGGTGCCGGCCTGCGGCGAACTGCTCGACGTGGACAAGCAGGCCATCCAGGAGTTCAAGGACGTGAAGGAGAAGGTGGAGCAGTATCTCGACAACTTCAAGTTCCGTGAGGCACAGAAAGAAGCCATGAACTTAGCACGCATCGGCAACAAATACATCACTGAGTGCGAGCCGTGGAAGGTGTGGAAGACTGACTCGAAGCGTGTGGAGACCATCCTCAACATCTCACTCCAGCTGGTTGCCAACCTCGCCATCGCCTTTGAGCCGTTCCTGCCGTTCAGCTCTAAGAAGTTGCGTGAGATGATCAACCTCAAGAGCTTTGACTGGGCAGAGCTGGGCAGCACCACACTGCTTGAGGCCGGCCATCAGCTCGCCGAGCCACAGCTGCTCTTCGAGAAGATCGAGGACGACGCTATCCAGCGTCAGCTCGACAAGCTCGCTGCCACTAAGGAAGCCAATGAGGCTGCCGAAGCCGCTAAGGACTACAAGGCTGAGCCCATCAAGCCCAACATCCCCTTTGACGAGTGGGAGAAGCTCGACATCCGTGTGGGACACATCAAGGACTGTCAGGCTGTGAAGAAGTCCAATAAGCTCTTGCAGTTCACGCTCGATGACGGCAGTGGCAAGGACCGCACCATCCTTTCCGGCATTGCCAAGTTCTACAAGCCCGAGAACCTCATCGGAAAGGATGTGCTCTTCATTGCCAACCTTGCGCCTCGCAAGATGATGGGCATCGAGAGCCAGGGCATGATCCTCTCTGCCCTCAACTTCGACGGCTCATTGAGCGTCACAACGACACTCGGTGAGGTGAAGCCCGGAAGTCAGGTAGGATAAGATGAATGACAATGATGACATAAAGGAGATCCATGTATTCTATAGTAAGTATTATAGAATACTGGTGCTTTATGCCGTTAAAATCGTTGCCGACACCGCCATGGCCGAGGACATCGTCCAGGCCGCCTTTACCAAGATGCTCGAAAACAAGGCCGACTTCAGCAATGAGTTGTCGGCAAGAGCTTATATCTATACCGCCGTTTACCATCTCTGTCTTGACACCCTCAAGCACAAGAGTGTGGTGGACGGTTTTCTCTTATCGTCTGCTGATACCATTGTCCCTGCTCCTGACGAAGATGTCATGGACCGCAACGAAGTGTGGCGTCGCGTCCTTGAAAAGATCCATACCATGCCGCCCCGTCAACGTGAGGTCTTCCTGCTGCTCATGGAGGGCAACAAGATAAAAGACATCGCCAAGATGATGAATGTCAGCGAGAATACCGTAAAGATGCAGAAGAAGCGCGGATTGAGCGCCCTCAGACGCCAGCTGTCCGACAAAGACTTTGCCTTTGTGCTGCTGACTTTGTGAATATAAAATTTAGAAATATTCGCTTATTTCTGTTATCCTTTTTTTATTTCTGTCGCTTTACTAATAAACAGAAATATCAATGGCGATAACAGATATCATCTATCATAAGATAATCGGGACGATTACGCCCGACGAAGAGCAGGAGCTCGACACATGGCTCAGTGCTGACAGCCGCCACCGACAGCTCTACGAGAAGTTGTTGGAAGAAGGTGATGTGAAGGGCACCTATGAACTTTACGCAAGTCTGCAGCCCGACAAGCGCTGGCAAGCGCTTCTGTCCTCTCTGTCAGAAAAAGAATTCCCTACTACCACAGAAGGTCATCGTTTCCGTCTGAGACCATTGGTCACGGCAGCCATCAGTATGGCCGCCGCAGCCCTGCTCTTCTTTGGCCTGTGGCAGTGGCAGCACACTCCCGTCCTGCAACCGTCGGAGCCCATCGCTGTCAGCCAGGCCGTCACCTCGGCCATAGCCCAAAGCGAGAAGGCAGGGCGATGCCAGGCAGTGATCAGCGTCGACGGCACTCACGTCAAGGTCGGGAGCCGCGCCGACTCCATCCTCATGGCGCTTGTAGAAGGCAAGGACGTGAACTGCGAGGTGAGCACCGCTAAGGCAAAGGAGTTTTGGATGACGCTGCCCGACGGCTCCCGTGTACATCTCGACAGCAATAGCAAGCTGGCCTACACCACCGAATTCGGCCATGGCAGCAGAACGGTATGGCTACATGGCAATGCCTTCTTCCTTGTGGCCAAGAATGCCAAGCTGCCGTTCATCATCAAGACCGCGTGCGGCGATGTCAAGGAATACGGCACCGAGTTCAATGTCGAGACCACAGCCACCCACACCGCCGTGGTCCTCGTCAGCGGTTCTGTCGGCCTCCTGCCTAAAGACGGTGGCGAGACAAGGCTTCTGCCCGGATATAAAGGTGACATGCGGCCCCACGGCCAGCCCTCTGTCAGGAGCTGTGATGTCAAGCCTTATATCGCCTGGAACGAGGGCCGTTTCTCGTTCGACGACACCACCCTCGGCGAGCTGATGGCAGTGCTCGCCCACTGGTATGATGTCGACGTGGAATATGCCGACAACTCGCTTCAATCGCGCCGTATCACCGGTATCCTGAGCCGCTATGACGACATCAACAGCTCGCTCAATGCCATCGCCGTCGTGGCCAAGGTGAAGATGTCGGTAAAGGGCCGGAAGGTGTTCGTAGCACAATAGTCATCAAACAGACAACCATCATATTTAAACCATAAGAGAGATTTATGAAAACATTAGAGAGAAACCACATCAAGCTTTTTGCCGCAGCGCTGCTCACGGCGGTGGCATTGGCGGTGTCTCCAGCGGGCTTCGCCCAGACGGACCAGCACAAGGCCGTGACGATGAGCCTTGACAAGGCACCTGTGACCACCTTCTTCAATGAGATGAAGAAGCAGACGGGCCTCGACTTCCTCTGCGCTGCCGACCTGGTGAAGTCATTGCCCACCGTCACCATCCATGTCAACAACGTCGACGCGGAAAGAGTCTTGGACAATGTCATGGGGAAATTGGGCTGCAACTATGCTGTCAAGGATGGCATCGTCACCGTGACGGGGAAGCAGAACAAGGCGGCTACCTACAGATATATCTCCGGCTACGTCCGCGATGACCATGGCGAATCGCTGCCGGGTGCGCCCATGAGAATCAAGGGCACCGACTTGCAGACGGTGACCGACGGCAATGGCTTTTTCACCCTTCGCGCGCCTGTCACCACCTGCGAGCTCTGCTGCGAGTATATCGGTATGGACCCCGCGGCCATTACGATAAAGGCCGGGCAGAAGAGCCTCAACCATAATATCACGATGACCGGCGACCACACCCTCAAGGAGGTCGTCGTCACCGGCTATCAGACCATCTCGCGCGAGCGTGCCACTGGGTCTTACAGCATCATCAACGCCGACGACTTGAAGAGCCGCCACGCCTCCAACCTCTCCGATGCCCTCAACGGACTCATCGCGGGCATGCAGGCCAATGACGACGGACGCGGTGACAAGACCTTCACCATCCGCGGCACCAGCACCATGAATGCCGACAAGACACCGCTCGTCGTCATCGACGGATTCCCCGTCATGGACAACCAGCCGACTTCCAACAACAGCAAGAATCCCAACATGAGTGCACTGGAGCGCATCAACCCCGACGACGTGGAGAGCATCACCATCCTGAAAGATGCCGCGGCGGCAAGCATCTGGGGCGCTCGCTCGGCCAATGGCGTCATCGTCATCACCACAAAGAAGAACAAGAATAAGAACTCCTTCTCCGTGGAGGGCAACACACAGCTCACCATCGGCAAGCGGCAGGACGTCGCCCACCTCACCAACCTCGCCACAGCCTCCCAGATGATTAACTATCAGAAGTGGGCTTTCCAAAACAATATGATAGGCGAGGAATATACCGGCGACATGGGCAGCCTCTTCAAAGCCATCACGCAGAGCGAGCTGCTGCTCTATAAAGGCTATAAATGGGGCACGCTGACCCAGGACGAGATGAACGCCCAGCTCGCGGCCCTGGCAGCATGCGACAACAGAAAACAAATCTCGGACGAACTGCTGCGCACGCCCGTCAACAGCAGCACCACGGCATCCGTCTCCGGCAATGTGGGGCTATGGAATACCAGGGCCTCCGTCAACTACATCTATGATGCCGGCGACTTCATCGGACATCACGACAACACCTGGCGACTGAACTGGGACAACAACTTCCGGTTCAACAAATGGATAGCCTTTAGCGCAGGATTCAATCTCGTGGGCAAGAATGCACACTCCTCGCTCATCAGCTTCTCCGACATCGCCACGCTCTCGCCCTATGAGATGCTGCTAAATGCGGATGGTTCCTACGCCACCAACTTCCACGACACCTACAACTCCGACGTGCTCAGCAAATACCAGTGGAGCGGATTCACCTACAAGAACATGAACTACAACCTCTTGCAGGAAGCCCGCACTCGCAACAACCGCACCACCAACACGCAGGGACGCATACAGCTCGGACTCGAGCTCGACCTCATGGAAGGCTTGCAGTTCAACTCCAAATTCCAATACGAGAAGAGTCGCTACCACAACGACGACACCAACTCCGAGGAGTCGTTCTACACCCGCTACCGCGTCAACTACTTCACACCCGGCGACCTCATGGGCAACGCCCTCGGCGCCTCAGCGCTGCCCGCCGGAGCCATCGTCATCAACCGCGAGGGCAAGAATCATAGCACGCTCTTCAGAAACGACCTCTCGCTGAACCGCACCTTCGGTGAGAAGCATGCCGTGGCGGCCGTCATCGGCAACGAGGTGAGCAACTACTATTTTGAATCTTGGACCAAACCCTACCGCTATGGCGTCACGGCCACGAGTGCGGGCGTTGAAGGCAGGCCCGGACATTTCGACACCATGGATGCCAGCACCTCCACCATCTACGGTGTACCGGCTGAGGGGAAGCAGTATGTCAGCCAGACATGGAACCACAACCGCTACGTCTCCTTCTACGGCAATGCCAGCTATATGTTCGACGAGCGTTATGGTCTCTCGGCCAGCGCCCGAAGCGATGCCAGCAACCTCATCACCAAAGAGGCCAAATACCGCTGGAGCCCGCTGTGGAGCGTCGGCGCCATGTGGAATATGGCCAATGAGAAATGGATGAAGGACAAGACGCCCTTCGACCGACTCACTCTCCGACTGACCTATGGTAAGAACGGAAACGCTGCGTCGTCATCCTCGGCATTCACCACCATCAGTACCGTCTCTGACTATGTAGACGAATACACCGGGCTCTACCCAGGTAAGATTTACGACTATGGCAACCCCACTCTGAGATGGGAGAAGACGGCGTCGACAGATTTCGGCATCGACTTCTCGCTCTTCAACGACCATCTCTATGGCACCGTGGACTACTACAACAAGAAGAGTACCGATATCCTGGGCACGGTAGCCATTGCCGGTGTCTATGGCACCCAAGAGGCTACCTACAACAACGCCGAGCTCAACAACCGCGGCGTGGAGGTCACCTTAGGCGGCAAGGCGGCGGTCGGCGACTTCTCCTTCGAGGGCGTGCTGACCTATGCCTACAATAAGAATAAGGTGACGAAGATATACAACGAGATTAGCAACGTCAGCGACATGATGAACGCCTATTACATCCAGGGCTACCCCATGGGCGCTATCTTCAAGATGCGCTACGGTGGCATGAAGAATGGCATGCCGCAAATCTTAGACAAGGACGGCAACAGCTACGACATCAGCGACTTCTCCATCTACGACAAGGACTGGCACGACTTCCTGACCTATGAGGGCACGACGGTGGCACCTCACACAGCCGGACTCACCCTCAGCCTCGGATGGAAGGATTTGATGCTGACAGCATACGTCAACGGCCGATTTGGCGGAAAGATGCAGATGCCCACCTTCTCCTATGCCTACCCCGACAACTATGGCGCCAAGGCGTCAATCTCCGCTCAGGTGGGCGAGGTGATGAACAGCGACGGCTCCCTCATCGCCAATCCCAAACATGCAATGCCGCTGCCCACGGTCGACGGCGACGGCAACGCTATCGATGTCAGCGCATACGGAAGTTGGAGCACGGCTGCCAATATCTTCAGCATGAATATAGAGAGCGCCGACTATATCTACCTCCAGGAAATAGACATCGCCTACTCACTGCCCCAAAGCCTCTTCAAGAACAGATGGATGAAGAGTGCTGACATCTTCTGCAAGCTCGACAACGTCGGCATGATATGGGCTGCCAACTCCAAAGACTACCACCCAGACTATCTCCCGGGCAGCTACCAGCCGCGCCTGGCCTTCACAATGGGTGTTAACGTAAAGTTCTGATTTCATAAACTATCCTACAATGAAAATATTCAATATTACCATAAAATCGCTGCCGGTCCTGGCCCTGCTCACCTTAGCATCCTGCAACGACTACCTCGACACCATACCGAGCAAAGGCACCAACGAGGTGCTGAGCACTACCGAGCAGGTGGAAGCGCTGTTCAACAACAGCTCCATGTTCATACAGTCTGTCTCCATCCCCGTAGGCTCGTCCGACGACATGGGTGTGGACAACAACATGTATGATGCCATGGGCTATATGGAGGAAAACTTCGTCAATGGTCTCACCTTTGCCGTCAACGACATTGAGACCAACCAGTATGGTGACGCGCTTTGGGAGGGGGCCTACAACAAGATATTCACCGCCAACCTCATCATCAACGAAATCGACCAAGTGAAGGATGCCACAGAGACGCAGAAGACCAACTTCCTGGCACAGGCACATTTCATCCGCGCCCTGGCCATGTGGGAGCTGGCACAGACCTACTGCCAGCCCTACAGCTCCACAACGCTCTCGATGCCCGGACTGCCCCTCCGGACGGGCAACGACTATCAGGAGAATGTGACCAGGGCCTCGCTGAAAGACACCTACGACTTCATCCTCAACGATCTCAAGGCGGCGCTGACAACATCGACCGAGGATGTCGGCGACAGATGGATGGTCAGCAAGCCGGCCGTAGAGGCTATGATGGCGCGCTACTATCTCTTCACACAAGACTATGCGCAGGCGGAGACCTACGCCAAGAAGGCTATGGAGAGCAAGAATGTGACCTTGGAGGACTACAACGGCTACTCCTTAGAGCCCGCCACCGTCATGGACCCCAACACCGGCGAGGAGGCATCGGTATCCTACTCGCAGCTCTGGAGCTACAGCCCCAACGAGGTGACGAAATATGCTGAGAACTACTTCTCGGCCTACTTCGATGTCAGCAACGGCATCTATCTCATCCCCTCGGAGAGCCTCATCAGCCTCTACGACCAGGACAACGACCTACGCTTTGAGCAGTTCTTCAACAAGCACGCGCTCTGGAGCAACTCCATCTCCGGCTTCGGCGACGACATCCAGTACCACCGCATGCAAAACTCCTATGGCGACGACCTGCTGACCATGGGCCCCACTCTGCCTGAGATGATTCTCACGGCCGCAGAGGCAGAGGCAAGACAGGGTAAGGTGAGCCAGGCCATGGCTACCGTCAACACGCTCAGAAGGGCAAGAATCAGAAATTCGGCCACAGACATCGACCTCACGGCCAACAGCCAGGAGGAGGCCGTAGAGAAAATTCTCGAAGAGAGACACCGAGAGATGCCCTTTATCAGCCGGTGGCAGGACATCAGAAGACTGGCCTACAACGAGGTCAGCTACGACGACGTCACCGTGACACACACCTTCTACAAAGTGGTGAACAATGTCGTAGACAACAGCCAGGTCATCACCTACACGCTTCCCGTGAAGTCGGCGCGTTATGCACAGCCTATCACCAATCTTGAGATAAGGAGAAGTAAAGGGCAGATTTCGCAGAATGAATACAGCGACAACGATGTCGTGAAAACCGTTCAGGAAAATAACAATTCTGAGGAAGACAACAGCTCTGAGGATAACAACTCCAACGATGATAACAACTCTGACGATAACAACGAATAACGAACTAAAATGAACAGAATACTTTTTATTTTGACCATCCTGCTCGCCGGCGTGAGCAGCAGCTATGCCGACAGCATTCCTGCCGCCCACAAGCCCGAGACCTACGACTTTGAGAAGTGGATGGACTATGTTGCCAACGACATGGCAGAGAATGATACGGCCTTTATCGAACATCTCCTTCAGAATATAGACCGCAAGGTGGATCAGCGCGATGTCAGGGAGCGACTGAAAGCCGACTTCCTCACGGAGCTCATCAACCAGTCCATCGCCGAAGACCCGCAGAAGTATATCAAGATGGTCGACGCCGACATCACCACCGACTCGCTGAGGAAGAAGATGAACGATGCTTACCGAACGGTTGAGAAGAAATACGGCCCCATCTGGGCGGGCAAGCCGGCACCCGACTTCACCTTTACGGATACCAAGGGGAAGGTGCACAGTCTGAAGGACTTTCGCGGAAAATATCTCTTCATCGACTTCTGGGGCACCTGGTGCGTGCCCTGTTTGGAAGAGATTCCGTATATGGAGAAGTTGGAGAAAGCATACAAAGACAGCAAGGTAAAGATTATCAGCATTGCCTGCGACAGAAAGCGGGAGAAATGGGTCAACTTCCTCGCCAAGCATCAGAATATGACGTGGAGCCAATATCTCATCACCCCGGAAGGCAACGGCGTCCTTGACAACGTCTATTATGTCATCGGCGTTCCCCGCTTCATGCTCATCGACCCCGATGGCCGCATCATCAACTCTGATATGCTGCGTCCCAGCGACCCAGACTTCACCAGCACCCTGAAGCGAATGACAAAGGACTGATTGGATAAGCAAAAGCACCTGGAAAAGACGAAAGGGCAAGCAAAAATCAATTGTTAAACACGCTAAAGGTTACCATAGTTTGGTAATTTATTGCTATCTTTGCAATCAAAGAAATGTAGCCTTGAAGAAAGATAAAGATAATACGCACTATGGAAACAGATAGCAAACTTCTTCATATCAGCGCAAAGGCTTTGTAACAACTCTCGCCTCCCACCAGCTACTGCGGCAGCGGTATATTGCGCAACTGCTGAAGAAGGGCATCAAGGTCTTTGTCGTGCCCGGCAACCATGATGTCCCGTGACCTATGACGGCGACCACACCCAGCGCAAGATGATGGGTATCGAGAGCCAGGGCATGATCCTCTCAGCGCTCAACTTCGACGGCTCGCTCAGCGTCACCACGACGCTCGGCGAGGTGAAGCCGAGTAGCCAGGTAGGATACGTAATCGCATTAACTCATATATAGCAAACATCCACGCTCCGCAGTTGTCGGGGCGTGGATGTTTTTGTTATCGATAAAAAATGCCGTTAGAGACGTCAGCATCTATGTCAGCGTGTCAAAGCCATCAGCCTCTCTTCAAGCTTCCAGGCCTGAACGTTCTCTATACCGTTGTAAT
>OGEO01000937.1_pt1 | contig 21746 bp, 18 predicted proteins | sample 1570661 | NCBI WGS metagenome assembly OGEO01 (sample SAMEA2582142, study PRJEB24529) | metagenome | biome: Human gut stool | place: China | collected 2011
CCGTTCTTCGGTAGCATTACAAATAGTGTTTAAAATATTAAGAATATTTAAAACAGTATTATCATACCTCTTTTTTGAAAGAATTTCAACTAAATCTTTAAATTTATTATAATTAAATGTTGTCTGAGACACAATACATATGTTTTTGTCAATCGGAAACACAAAATCCAGTGCATCCTGCTCGGTTCGAATTACCGTGTAAGGTCCCATGCACCAGCCGCAGATTCCTACCACTTCCGGATGATCCGGGTCTCCTATGATCACAATATGGGCGCCTGCCCTGCTCTCTTTCTCTACGATCCGGTGAATTTTCAGAACAAAGGGACAGGTTACATCCACATAGGAAAGTCCGTATTCTTCCAGATGGTCATAAACCTCTTTTCCCACACCATGTGAGCGGATCACAACCGTGCTGTCCTCAGGAAGTGTTCTCAGATCATCCTCAGATGCCACTCTGACCCCCTTCTTTTCCAGATCATTCACTACTTCTTCATTATGAATAATTGGACCCAGGGTAAAAAGCCTGTCAGGACAACTGCCGATTAGCTCGTAAACCTTGTCTACAGCACGCTGTACGCCAAAACAAAAGCCTGCTGTTTTCGCAACCTTCACTTCCATGGTTATTCCACCTTATCTTTGTAGATTCCGAGAATTGCAGCTACAACTTCGTCAATATTCATGAAAGAAGAATCTACAAGCACGGCATCTTCAGCCTGCCGGAGCGGGGAAATCTCTCTTGTCATATCCTGATGATCCCGGTTTTCAATGTCTTTCTTGATTTCTTCAAGATCAGCACCCTCGCCCTTGGCAAGATATTCATCATAACGCCTCTTAGCTCTGGTCTCCACGCTGGCAGTAAGATAAATCTTCACCTGTGCGTCCGGAAGAACTACAGTTCCAATATCCCTGCCATCCATTACAACATCGTTCTTTGCTGCCAGATTTCTCTGAAGATTGAGAAGATGTGCCCTTACCGCCGGGTTTGCAGATGTTTTGGATGCCATGTTTCCAACCTCTTCCGTACGGATATACTGATTTACATTCTCACCGTTAAGAATTACAACCTGCTCTCCATTTTCATATCGAATGGAAACCTCAGCGCTCTGACAGTTATCTGCAACTGCTTCCGCATCTGTTCCGTCAATTTCATTTCTCAGCAGATAAAGTGCTACGGCGCGGTACATAGCGCCTGTATCTACATAGATAAAAGACAGCTCCTTTGCCACTCTCTTTGCAATTGTGCTTTTGCCTGCTCCTGCCGGCCCGTCAATGGCAATGTTACATCCCATTTTCTCTGTTACCTCCTCTTAAATCGCAGTTTTTTCACTTCTTACATTTATAACAGATTTTCATCCATTTTTCAATGCCATGGCTGCCAGATACGCAGTTGACCAGGCAATCTGAAGATTATAGCCACCGGTTACCGCATCCAGGTCAAGCACTTCTCCAATAAAATAGAGATTTTTTACCTTTCGGGATTCCATAGTTCCCGGCTGAATGTCCTTCACAGAAACACCGCCTCTTGTAATAACTGCTTCTTTATATTCTCCCATTCCATTGATGGTAAATGGGAAAGCTTTCACCAGTTCTTCAAAGTGAATTCTTTCTTCCCTGGAAATATCGTGTATCTTTTTTTCCGGAGAAATACCACCCAGTTCCAGCATGACAGGTGTAAGGGATGATGGAAAAAGTACGCCGATCACATTCTTAAACTGTTTATTCTGTCCTGCCTCAAATTCCCGCAGAATCCTGGCATCCAGCTGTTCCATGGTAAGGGCAGGCTTCAGATCCAGATAAGCATTCAGTTCTCCGGATTTCTGCAGTTGTTTGCCAATATGTGCGCTTGCAGATAAAATCATGGGGCCTGTCACGCCAAAGTGGGTGAACATCATCTCACCAAAATCCCGGAAGAGCACCTTTTTGCCTAACTTAATCGTAAGTTCGGTGTTTTTTAAGGAAAGTCCCTGAAGTCTTGGGATATAATCCTCTTTTGTCTTAAGAGGAACCAGTGACGGAGAAAGCTCCTTTACTTTATGGCCGGTTTCCTCTGCAAAGCGATAGCCATCACCTGTAGAGCCTGTTGACTGATAGGAAAGCCCTCCAGTGGCAACCAGAACATGATCGCCCTCCATAAAACTTCCATCTGCCAGTTCTACACCTGTTACCCGGCTGTGATGTGCCTTTTTCTCATCCACGTCCGGTTCCTCATAGGGACTGACCTTCACCGTTTTCACCTCTGTGCGAAGATGGATATGGGCACCAGCTTTCTTAAGTTCCCGTTCCAGACCGCGGATAATATCTGAAGAATGGTCAGACACAGGGAAAACTCGGTTGCCTCTCTCTGTCTTCAGTGGAACTCCCGCTTCTTCAAAGAATTCCATTACATCCTGGGGCGTGAAAGAATAGAAAGCACTGTACAGGAATTTCGGGTTAGACATAACTGCCCGGAACAGTTCTTCCGTGTCACAGTTATTTGTAACATTGCATCTGCCTTTTCCTGTAATATACACTTTCTTTCCAAGTTTCTCGTTTTTCTCCAGGATGTGGACCTCATGTCCTGCCCTTGCCAGATAAACACCGGCCATCATTCCGGCAGCACCGCCGCCTATGATCAGTATTTTACTCATTTACATACCTTTCATAAAACAGATTTGCAACTATTCAGTAACTACCGAAAGTTACACAAATTTTACTTATATTTTTCAAAAAGACACGTGCAAAAGGCTTCTCTGCACGTGTCTTTCATTATTTTTGTCAGCAAAGTGTCTATAGGCCAGACACTGACAAATTATTCCTCACTGATTAAACCGGATATGCTCCGTTTTTGGTATCAGCAACCGTCTCATCCACCTTTTTCTCCTGAGCCTGACGATACTTGAAGAAGTCAGTAGCAACCTGTGGGAACAGTGCATAGGACAGAACGTCCTCATCCTGCTCTTTATACTGTGCCATCTCGCCTTCAAGTTTGCCCAGCTCATTCTCAAGAAGATCTGCCGGACGGCATGTGATCGGCTGTGTGTCACCGATACATTTCTTCTGAACTTCTGGATTGAACGGTTTTGCTGTAGCACCATATTTTCCGCTGAGAACATCTTTTGTCTCTTTGGTAACCATCTTGTATCTCTCGCCCATGAGAACGTTAAATACAGCCTGTGTACCAACGATCTGAGAAGACGGAGTAACAAGCGGCGGCTCACCAAGGTCTTTACGTACACGCGGAACTTCCTCAAGAACATCATAGAACTTGTCTTCTGCATGCTGCTCTTTCAGCTGGGAAGTAAGGTTGGATAACATACCACCTGGTACCTGATACAGAAGAGTCTTGATGTTTACGCCAAGGTTCTTCGGATTCAGAAGCCCGCTCTCAAGAGCCTCGTCACGCATTGGACGGAAGTAGTCTGCGATCTCAGCAAGAAGCTGCTGATCAAATCCAGTATCATATGGAGTGCCTTTGAAGGTCTCAACCATAACCTCAGTTGCAGGCTGGGAAGTACCCAGTGCAAATGGAGACATTGCAGTATCGATAATATCAACACCAGCTTCAACAGCTTTTAAGTAAGTCATGGAAGCTACACCAGAGGTGTAATGTGTATGAAGATCGATCGGGATCTTAACAGTCTCTTTCAGGGCTGTAACAAGCTCAGTTGCCTTATATGGAAGAAGAAGGCCGGCCATATCTTTGATACAGATAGAGTCTGCACCCATTTCCTCAATACGTTTTGCAATGCTTGTCCAGTACTCAAGAGTATACGCATCACCAAGTGTATAGGAAAGAGCAACCTGTGCATGGCCATGCTCTTTGTTTGCAGCATGTACAGCAGTCTGAAGGTTACGAAGGTCATTCATACAGTCGAAAATACGGATGATATCGATACCATTTGCCAGAGATTTCTGAACAAAATACTCTACTACATCATCAGCGTATGGACGATATCCAAGAATGTTCTGGCCACGGAAAAGCATCTGCAGCTTTGTGTTCTTGAATCCTGCACGTAATTTACGAAGTCTTTCCCACGGATCCTCATGAAGGAAACGAAGGCTTGCATCGAAAGTAGCACCGCCCCAGCACTCAACTGCATGGTAGCCTACTTTATCAAGTTTATCAACGATTGGAAGCATCTGCTCTGTTGTCATACGGGTTGCAATCAGGGACTGATGTGCATCACGCAGAATGGTTTCCACAATTTTAACAGGTTTTTTTTCAATTTCTGCCATAATTGTTCTCCTTATTTATTTAGTTCATCCGGACTTCCCGGTTTCACTATAGAAAGCCGGGAAAAATCCGAATTTCTGGTATCATTATTAGATTCCGTAAATAGCCATAAATGCTCCGGCAGCAACGGCTGTACCGATAACACCGGCAACGTTTGGTCCCATTGCATGCATCAGAAGGAAGTTGGTAGGATCTGCCTCAGCACCAACCTTCTGGGAAACACGGGCTGCCATAGGTACCGCAGATACACCGGCGGAACCAATAAGCGGATTGATCTTGCCGCCTGTAAGCTTGCACATAACCTTTCCGAGCATAACACCGCCGAAAGTACCACATGCAAATGCCACAAGACCTAATACAACGATCTTCAGAGTATCCACATTCAGGAATGCCTCTGCACTTGTGGAAGCACCAACAGATGTACCAAGAAGGATAACTACGATGTACATAAGTGCATTGGAAGCTGTCTCTGTAAGCTGTTTTACAACACCGCACTCTCTGAACAGGTTACCAAGCATAAGCATACCAACCAGAGGAGCTGTTGTCGGAAGGATCATGCAGACAACGATTGTGATTACGATCGGGAAGAGGATCTTCTCAAGCTTGGATACAGGGCGAAGCTGCTCCATCTTGATCTTACGCTCTTTCTCAGTGGTAAACAGTTTCATGATCGGAGGCTGGATGATCGGAACCAGTGACATATAGGAATATGCCGCCACGGCGATCGGTCCCATAAGAGCAGTCTGACCAAGCTTACCAGCAAGGAAAATGGAGGTCGGACCATCTGCACCACCGATAATGGAGATTGCTGCTGCTGCTTTTCCATTGAATCCAAGGAAGATTGCAAGGAAGTAAGCCATATAGATACCGAGCTGTGCTGCAGCACCCATCAGGAAGCTCTTCGGATTCGCAATCAGCGGACCAAAGTCTGTCATGGCACCTACACCCATAAAGATAAGGGAAGGAAGAATACTCCACTCATCAAGGATGTAGAAGTAATGAAGAAGACCACCAACACCGTTGGACATGTCTTCCGGATTTGCCATAATGTCCGGATAAATATTAACAAGGAGCATACCAAATGCAATGGGAACAAGCAGAAGAGGCTCAAATCCCTTTGCAATGGCAAGATATAAGAATACACAAGCAACCACGATCATCAGGTAGTTTCCCCATGTCAGATTAAAAAATGCGGTCTGATGGATCAGGTTGGACAAAGTGTCTGCTACGTAAGACATCCTATTACCTCCCGACTTAGTTCATTGTTGCCAGGGTATCTCCATTTTCTACAGAGGCACCTTCTGCAACATCAATGCTTGCAACGGTTCCGTCCTGAGGAGCTACAACCGGGATCTCCATCTTCATGGATTCCAGGATTACAATGTTGTCTCCGGCTTTTACAGCCTGTCCAACGCTTGCTGCGATTTTCAGAACCTTTCCAGGTACGGAAGCTGCAACCTTAACTGCACCTGCTCCGGCTGCTGCCTTCGGAGCTGCCTTCGGTGCAGGTGCTGCCTTCGGAGCTGCTGCAGGAGCTGCAGCTGCTGGTGCAGAAACGCTTCCTGTCTCTTCAACAGTTACTTCATATGCTGTTCCGTTAACGGTAATTGTATAACTTTTCATTTTAGGATCCTCCTGTATTTATCTCTTTTTACGATTGATTTTGCGGATGGAACGAACAACGAATCCATCTGTAGTGGTTCCCTCAGCTGCTGCAATTGCTGCTGCGATAACCGCGATCAGTTCTGTATCGTCTGCTTCTGCTGCTTCCACTGGTGCTGCCACCGGTGCAGGTGCAGGGGCTGCTGCCTGAGCTTTTTTCTTTGCTTCCGGATTCGGGATGAATCTGAACAGATAGATCAGGAAGCTCAGGAAAATAAGAACGATGAATACGATCGCAATACCCATGATAGTATTCATAACAGCTCTTCTTAAGGTCTCAGCCATGGAGTACTGTACATCAACAGTAAGGGATGTAGGTGCTCCTGTAGAAGCATCGAAAATATAAACGAAATTTGCATCTGCTTTCTCAAAGGAGACCGGTACAGTAACGGTATATCCATCGTCAGAAGCCTTCACCTCTGTCTCTCCGGTTCTCTCCTTTAAAGCCCCAACTTCATCCTTGGAGCCTGCCCATGCAGTCATTGCACCAACAGTAAACTCATCAGATGACTTGGTATAATTCTCAATATCTTCATCACTGAGAGCAATGATGGTATCGGTAAGTCCCTCAGCAGTAGTGACCAAAGTCTGCTTTACCGAGTCATCTACCTCATCAGCTGCCCATACGGAGGAAGCTCCGGTAAGAGTGAGAACTGCCATCATGAGAAGTACTGTGCAAAGGGAGGATACTTTCTTAAAAATCTGTTTCATATGCTCCACCTCGCTTAGACCGTGCCGTGTTTCTTGGACGGACGTTCTTCCCTTTTTGTGAACAGCATTTCAAATGCACCGATCACATATTTTCTTGTATCAGCCGGGCTGATAATGGTGTCAACATATCCTCTTGCTGCTGCAGAGGAAACAGAGTTCTGAAGTTCTCTGTACTCAGCTGCTTTCTCAGTAAGAGCTGCTGCGTCATCGCCTGCATACATGATCTTGGCTGCAAGGTCTGCATCCATCATACCGATCTCTGCGTTCTCCCATGCGTATACCATGTCTGCACCGATTGCTTTGCTGTTCATAGCTGTGTAAGCGGTTCCAAATGCTTTGCCGATCACAACGTTAACCTTCGGAACAGTAGCGTCTGCAAATGCATGAACCAGTGCTCCGACAGATTTCGCCATCATCTTCTCGCCACATACAGTAGCCTTAAAGCCGTTTACATTTGTAAGAGTAAGTACCGGGATCTCGAAAGCGTCACAGAATTTTACGAACTCTGCTGCTTTTCTTGCACCGCGTGCACTAAGGGTTCCATCAGACTCCCATACCTTTTTGCCTTCTGCATCATAGCTCTCGCTTCTGTTTGCAACAGCACCAACGGTAGCGCCGTTCAGTCTGATAAATCCAACAGCAACGCTCTTACCGTAGTTAGCTTTTACCTCGAAGAACTGGCCGTTATCAGCGATTCTGGAAAGTGCAATGGCTGTGTCACCTGTGCAGTTCTCAATATCCTCGCATACACGGTTCAGGTCGTCTGTGCACTCCATGTAAGAATCAGTGTCTTCGCAGTTAGATGGCAGATATGTTACGAGTTCACGGATTTTTCCAAGGATCTCGTCCTCAGTGCCGATTCCGTCTACAAGACCTGTCTCTTCGCTCTGGAATCTGGCTGAGGATGTGTCACATTTGGAAACGTGGTTGCCTTCAAGGGCGTTCGGGGTGTTTACGAACAGTTTGCCTTTCTTCTCTTCAACAAATGTGAAGTCTGTCAGTGCCGGTACAAGTGCCATACCACCACCGCAGGTACCGAAGATACCTGTGATCTGTGGGATCAGTCCGGATGCCAGAGTCTGTTTCATATAAATTTCACCGAATGCTTCCAGTGCGTCAGTTGCCTCCTGAAGACGGAGACCTGCACAATCGATCAGGCCGATCACCGGAGCACCGGTCTTCATAGCCATATCATAAAGTCTGGTAATCTTCTTGGCATGCATTTCACCAACGGTTCCGTTCAGTACGGAAACATCCTGGCTGTACACATACACCAGATTTCCATCGATTACACCATATCCGGTAATAACACCGTCTGAAGGTGCTTTTTTCTCAGTCATGTTGAAATCTGTATTTCTGGCTGTTACACTTTGGCCGATCTCAACAAAACTGTTCGCGTCAAGCAAAGAAGTGATTCTTGTGCCCGCTAAACTTTGTGTTGCGTTACTCATTCTTTCTTGCCCTCCATTTTATAATAATTTAAAAGTATAACCAAAAATTCTGCCGATTCTAATTGTACATTTTTTCACACAATTTTTCAATAGTTTTCCGTGTTTTTATGCAAAAAAATCCCTCGATTTTCGGGGGATTTTTTTATATATCATACATATTCCGTCAGGCTTTTTAGTGAAAAAAGTCATGAAACACCTTGTTTGCGCACCATAAATAGGTGATTTTGACAATATTGCGATCTGCTGTCACAAAATAGTTATCCAGGACAAGTTCTCCAAGACAAAAAGTGACCTGACCAATTTTCTGCCCCTTTTTCACAGGTGCTGTCAAATTTTTCTCAATACGCAGATGGCAGGTAATCTTTTCCCCTTCTTTCAGAAGGATCTGTTTCTTTTTGTCAGAATCAGATGCCTGAATCTGGCCATTTATATATACATCTGCGAAACCTGTCCCAGTTTCTGTGAAAATTCTCCCGGAATTTTCCTGGTTTTCCTTACCAGATTCTTTCCCGCTGCTTTCGTCAGTCCCATCCTTTACTGGTATAGCCGGAATCTCCGGCTCCTGCCAATAGGTTTCCTTGTGAAAATTTGCTTTGCCATATTCCAGCAGTTTCATGGCATCTTTCCATTTATATGTCTTATTATTCGGCCAGCCGCAGCCAAGAAGGGAAATAATAAATTTTCTTTCCTCATTTTCACAGGCTGCCACATAACAATAACCCGCATTTCCTGTAAAACCGGTTTTTCCTGAAATGGCATCCGGAGTCATATCAAGAAATGCATTTGCATTATGGACGGAAAACTGACGTTTTCCTGTAATATCAGAAAAAGAATAATCCCTGGTCTGTGTGATATGAAGAAATGCTTTATTTTTCACAGCATAGCTCATGATCAAAGCCAGATCTCTTGCGGTAGTCTGATGAATGCCTCCTGCATCTGCACTGTCAAGACCGTTCGGCGTAACAAAATGAGTGTTCGTGCAGCCAATCTCCTTTGCTTTTGCATTCATCATTTTTGCAAACCCTTCCACAGAACCGCCAATGTGTTCAGCAATTGCCACAGCCGTATCATTATGGCTTTTCAACATTAAAGAATAAAGAAGATCTTCCAGGTAATACTGCTCCCCTTCCTTTAAATTCAGCTTTACTTCTGGTTGAGAGGCCGCATTTTCTGACACCATTACATAATCATCACCGGAGCCCTTTTCCAAGGCAAGGATACAGGTCATTACCTTTGTGGTACTGGCATTCGGACGAGCTGTATAGCCCTCTTTTTCGTACAGTACCCGGCCAGAATCCCCATCCATAAGAACTGCTGATAAGGCATAGAGATTTCCAGGTCCGTCTGTTTCTTTCATATCAACAGCTGCCGGTATCATCTGCACAATGGAACTGACAGCCTTTTTTTCATCTGTGCCAGTGCTTCCTGACACCTGGGCAGCAGTGCATAAAACAAGTACAAAAGTCAGTGTAAAACAAAAGAATCTGTATCTGCTTTTCATAGTCCACCCCACATTCCGTTTATAGTATTTTACGCGGACCTGTCCCAAACTATGCAAAGCTCACTCTACAAGTTTTGCCTGATAAAAAGAACAGGTATCTTACAAAATACCTGTCCCTGAAATTGGTTCAATTTTCAGTTTGTATATCACAGCTAACCATTGTAAGTCAGATTCCATCGCTCAGACAACAGCATGTCCTCCTGGGAAAGCTGATACAGCTCCAGCAATTCTGCCGGTGCCTCTTTCACCTCTTTTTCAAACAATGTATTCAGCTGTTCCACAGGTTCCCTGCTGCCACCTGCCGGCTGAGCCATCATATAGTGATCGATCAAAGCAGACTGTGCTCTTCTTCCTCCAAGGCTGGAAAGCTTCGACAGACGCGCCCGTCTCGTCCCGCCATCGTCACATACCAGCAGATTTGTCATAAATTTCATCAGTTTAAGGCTCAGAAGAATATCTCCTGTTTTTACAAGAGGAAAAGCCTTGTGGATTTCCGCTGCATTTTTGCGTTTTGCTTTGATACAATCAGAAGGATAAAAGGCATATGGATTTTTCCCATTTTCTTCCATAAGGAAGCGGTCAAATTCAATTTCCAGAAGGCTGTGGGAAATCCTGCCCTTATCATTCATTTCATTTACAAAAGGATGACAGGAAGAGTCCAGAAGATAATGACAGCCAAAGCCAAGAAGATAGGCAAGAAGTGCCTCATCACCAGTCTCTCTGACCTGCGCCATTCCCTGGGTAAAAAATGCCCGGGCTTTTTCTTTGTGCATACGGTATCCTACACTGCTTACGTGATTCTTAAAAATAAAATAATAGAAGAAAATATCCGGTCCGTGAAGACCGATCCGATACAGTTCACCGTTTTTCCGAATAATTTCTTTCACTTGATCGGGCAATTGCCTGTATACTTTCTGACCAAACAAATCATGTGCATATGTTGTGGGCATTTTTTCTCTCCTGTCTTATCGCCTGCAGTTTATCTGCGGCTTACTTGTCCTGTTTCATTGTCTGCAGTTTATCCGGGCTTACTTGTTCTGTTATATCGTCTGCAGTTTATCTGTGGCTTACTTGTCCTGTCTTATATATCCAGCTTCAGCTGTACTTCCTCTTCTGCCTCAGCCTTAAAATCCGCCATTTTTACCGGATCCACAGCCGGCAGCTCTTCCAGACCCTGAACACCAAATGTGCGAAGAAATTCTTCTGTAGTGCCGAAAAGGATCGGCCGTCCAGGTGCATCAAGACGTCCAAGCTCCTTTACCAGATTATACTCAACCAGCTTATTTACTGCATGATCGCTTTTTACTCCCCGGATCTTTTCAATCTCAGCTTTTGTCACAGGCTGCTTATAGGCTATAATAGACAGCGTTTCCAGCATAACATCTGTAAGGGCAGGTTTCTTAGGCTGCATGGCAATCCGGATCAGACAGCCATAGTAATCCCGTTTGGTGCACAGCTGATAAGAGCCCTCCAGCTCAATGATCTGGATTCCCCTTCCCTCATCCTTATATTTATCCATCAGATTATGGAGTAGTTTTTCTGTAGTTGGCTTATCCTGCTGGATTGCTTTCGCAATCTGACCTAATTCCACAGATTCACCCATCGCAAACAGGATTGCCTCAACGGCACCTTCTAATCGTTTAATTTCCATACACTATCCTTCTTCCTCTGCAAATTCTGTCAGATTCTTCCAGGTTTCCGGCTCTGTCACAACATTGATCTGAATGTCATCAAAAATCTCTTCCTGAACCACATGAATGTGTCCCATTTTTATCAGTTCCAGCACGGAAAGGAAGGTAACGATTACCTGTACTTTGGAGCACTGCTTTTTCAACAGATCCCGAAAACTGAATTTCCTGTGAGTCTTTGCAAATTCTTTCATCTCCAGCATTTTATCAGAAAGACTGACTTCTTCCTTCTCGATTTTTCCAAACTGACTTCGGATAGGATCTCGTCTGTCGTCCTGCCGCCTGATGATCGACTGGTAAATGGCGTTTAATTTCTCAAGAGTAAGACCAGCCAGAAGTTCTGAGGGATCCACTGGCTCCCGATACTGAAGCACCTCCCTTGGCACATCCGGCTCACGGAAATAAACGCCGCTGGCATCGTCCATTTTGTCTTTCAGCTCATAAGACATATATTTATACATCTTATATTCCAGAAGTTTCTGAACCAGCTCCGCTCTGGGGTCCTCCTCTTCTCCTTCTTCGTTGATTTCTTTTGGAAGAAGCATCCGGCACTTGATATCCAGAAGTGTGGCTGCCATGACCATAAACTCACTCATAACTCCAAGATCTTCTTTTTCCATAGCGTGAATGTATTCCATATACTGATCCGTAATCTCCACAATCGGTATATCATAAATATCAATTTTATTTTTATCAATAAGGTGAAGGAGCAGATCAAGCGGTCCTTCAAAAACATTCAGTTTTACGGGAATTGCCATGCGCTTTCCTCTCTCCCTTACGGTTTCATTTCTATAAAAATCAGCTCTCTTGGATTATGGATCCGAAGAGGCACTGTGTGTTCCCCAAGGCCTGCACTTACGATCATACATTTGCCATTTTTGTAAAAATCGCCGCAACAGTATTTTGGAAAAGGTATAAACTGGGAACTGATGGCTCCCACATGTCTGGAAAAACGGAGCACACCGCCATGGTAATGTCCAGACAGAATCAGGTCTGCCCCCCAGTGGAAATAGGTTCTGCCATATTTTGGGTTATGGGCAAGAAGAATATTTATGGCTTCCGGATCTGGCTTTCCCATAAGCTCTTCCATTTTTTCAGAAGTTAGCTTCGGGGAAAAAGGCTTGTGATAGTATTCCAGTGGAAGTTCCAGTCCATTTACCACAAAGGAATTGCCAGCCAGAACAACTTTGCTCTTCTCATTTGCCAGAAAACAGATTCCTTTTTGTTTCAACTCTGCCTGATATTTCAGGTACTCATTCCGATAAAGGTGCCCTTTGGCTTTCATTTTGGTTTCGTGGTTTCCCATGGCGTAAAAGATGGGGAAGTTCTTCGCCAGTGTACAAAGCAGTTTTCTGGCAGTTTCCAGGGTGGAAGGATCCATCCGGACCACCATGTCTCCGGCAAGAAGAATGGCATCGGGGTCATTTTCCTGGATTTTTTTCAGCAAAGCACTGTTCTCTTCGCCGAAAATGCTTCCGTGAAGGTCTGCAAGAACAGCAAAGCGCACGCTTTTTTTTATTTTCGGGTTATGGACTTCATAGGTTACAGTTCGAAATTTTTCCATAAATCTCCTTAAATACTTTGTAATTTCCAGAGCGTGTTTGAAAAAGGCCTTCTGCAATCTGCACGCCCCAGGCCCTGCTTACTTTCCAAATCCACAGTTGGGGAAGGTACAGACTTTGCAGTTCAGGCAGAGACCGCCTTCTCCGTATGCAGCAACTTCTTCCGGGAAAATTTCATCGTCTGCCATGATTCTTGGCAGAACCAGATCAAATACAGTACGCTTCGCATACATGACACATCCAGGAAGCCCAAGGATCGGGATGCATTTGCCCTCTTTCTCATAGTAAGCGATAAGAAGCATGGCTCCTGGCAGTACCGGTGCACCGTAAGTAACAACTCTGGCTCCTGTATCACGGATTCCTCCAGGTGTACGGTCATCTGGATCTACACTCATGCCGCCGCTGCAGACTACCATATCTGCACCCTGGTTAATAAATTCCATAATGTCGGCTGTGATCTGTGCCTTGTCATCTCCCGGAGTCGTCTGACCGATCACCTCAGTGGGGTACTCGGAAAGCTTTTCTTTTAATACAGGGGTAAAGGTATCCTGAATCAGCCCTTTTTTTACCTCACTTCCGGTTGTGACGATTCCAACCTTTTTGAAATGATAGGGAAGAATGGAAAAAATCGGTTCCGGTCCAGCAGCTTCCACAGCTTTGTCCATTTTTTCTTTTTCGATTACAAGAGGGATGATCCTGGTGCCAGCCAGTTTATCTCCTTTTTTTACCGGGAAGTCCCCGTGGCGGGAAGCGATCATCATCTCCCCCAGAGAATTCACTGCCAGAAGGGCATCTCTGCGAATTTTCAGAACTCCGTTCTCGTCTGCTACCAGTTCGATCTTACCTTCTATCACATCAGTTCCATGCATGGAATCTCCTGCACAGATTTTATACAAGATATCAGCGCCCTCATTTTCATGAAGAATGCCTTCTTTCTTTTCCCACACAAAAAGATGTTCTTTTCCAACAGAAAGGAGCAGCGGAATGTCCTCTTCTTTCACAATATGTCCTTTGGAAAACAGAACGCCTTTCTTCTCATCCTTTATAATCTGTGTAATATCATGGCAGAGGATCTGGCCTGCTGCGTCTTCGGTTCTTATTTCTTTCATTCTGCAATTCATCCTTTCGCATATAATTGCTGTTTACGATCACAATCCGGCTTTGCAAAGTTTCGCATATACGCCGTCCTTCTCCATCAGCTCCTGATGTGTACCTTCTTCTGCAATTCCATCTTCAGTCAGCACCAGGATCCTTCTGGCATTGCGGATCGTGGAAAGACGATGGGCGATCACGAAGGTGGTTCGGTCTTTGGCAAGACGTTCCAGAGATTGCTGCACCACCTTCTCACTTTCGTTATCCAGGGCGGATGTTGCCTCATCAAAGATCAGGATCGGCGGATTCTTCAGAAAAGCTCTCGCAATGGAAAGACGCTGTTTCTGTCCTCCGGAAAGCTTCACGCCACGCTGTCCAATGTCTGTGCCATAGTTATCCGGCATTTCCATAATAAAATCATGAGCATTGGCAAGCTTGGCTGCGCGGATGACTTCCTCGTCGGTAGCGTCCGGACGGCCATATCGGATATTTTCCATAATGTTTCCTGCAAACAGGTATACATCCTGCTGCACAATGCCAATCTGATTACGAAGATCCTTCAGTTTGATCTTTCGGATATCTTTTCCATCCAGATAAATGGCACCAGATGAAACATCATAAAATCTGGGGATCAGACTGCAAAGGGTAGTCTTTCCAGCTCCAGAGGTGCCTACAAGGGCAACATAGTCACCGGGCTTCACTTCCAGATTTACGTTAGAAAGCACTTTCTCATTGTGGTCTTCATAGTGGAAAGAAACATTTTCGAAACGGATATCTCCTTTTACATGATCCATAGAAACGGCATCCGGCGCATCCTCAATATCCGGCGCAATGGACATCATTTCCAGGAAACGGTCATAACCGCTGTAACCATTCTGGAACTGTTCAGTGAAATTCACCAGCTTCGTAACGGGCTCAGTAAAATTATTGATATACAAAAGAAATGTCACAAGGTCTGTAGCGCTTAAATTTCCAGATGCCAGGAACACAGCACCGGAAACAAGTGCTGTTCCCGTGATCAATGTAGTAAAGGCATCCATTCCTGCATGATAGCCTGCCATATAGCGGTAAGTCACACGCTTGGAATCCACAAAACGCTCATTTCCTTTACGGAATTTCTCAATCTCACGCTTCTCATTTCCAAAAGATTTTACCACACGGATTCCGGAAAGACTGTCCTCGATCTGGCTGTTGATCTCGCCCATGCGCACACGGTTTTCCTTAAATGCACTTTTCATCTTTTTATTATAAATCAGTGCATAGATCAGCATAATAATTACAACTGCAAAACACAGCAGCGCCATCTGCGGCTTTACATTCATAAGAATGATCAGTGCTCCGAACAGCTTGATCACTGAGATCAGAATATCCTCCGGTCCATGGTGGAGAAGCTCTGTAATATCAAAAAGATCACTTGTGATCCTGGAAAGAAGCTGACCGACCTTCTGATTATCATAAAATGCAAAAGAGAGCTTCTGGTAATGGCTGAATATCTCGTTTCGCATATCATGCTCAATATAAGCACCCATCATATGTCCATAATAGGTGATAAAATAACGGCTTCCAAGCTGCACCAGGATCAATACCAGCATTCCCACCCCGATTTTCAAAATCATGGTCTTCGCTTCAGCCGCTGGCATTTCACTTATGGAATTCATAATATAACGAACCATCAGTGGAATGACAAGTGTCACTGCTGCCCCAAGGAATGCAAAAAAAAGATCTGCAAAAAACAGTCCCCTATATGGTTTATAATAGCCTGCAAGCATCTTTAATCTGCCAGGCTGTTTTTTCTCTTGTTTCATATGATTCTCCTCCGCTTTTGCTGCTATATTTTTGTAAGACATCAGCAAAAATTTTCATACAGAGTTTATTATAAACCGATGAGGACTGTTTTGTCAAAATGCTTCTGTAATTTGTATAACTATTTTTAGGGTTACTGTTCACTCCGTTCACAGTAACGCGCTTCGCGATGCACAGAAATCATGCATTCGCATGATTTCGCGCCGCAATTCTCGGGTTTTCTGTGAACTTTGTTCACAAAAAACGCCTCGCGGAACGTTACCAGTGAACAGTAACTTTTTAGGGGCAAAGGTGAAAATCAGGTTCTCCTGCCATACTACGTTCTTTACAATAGCTTTAATAGCTTTTCCAGACAGTTTTTATAGGTTGCTTTTTCTATAGTTTCAGAAAAAAGAATGTTCACCTCTCCAAGCTTTTGTCCATTCTGGTAATACTCCAGGGTACCGGCAACATCGCCTTCTTTTACAGGCGCCTGGACCTGAGTTTCCAGATTCAGTTTCCGTTCCACTTCGCCTATGGTTTTGCCGTCGGTGCTCAGATACTGGAAGTTTTTTTCATATTTTACTTCTGTGGTAGGTTTGGTTCCTTTTCGGACCTCTATCTGGGGAAGCTTTTCGGGATTTTCATCCGTGTAAAAGCTACATTTGGAAAAACCGTAGTTCAGCATGGCAGCGGCGTCCTTGAAACGAACTTTGTAATCGGGTGCTGCCATAACTACAGAAATCAAGGTAATGTTATTTCGGGACGCCACAGCAGATACGCAATACTTTGCCAGACTGGTACTTCCGGTTTTCAGACCGATGCATCCGTCGTAGCTGCGAAGGAGCTTGTTAGTGTTCGTTAAGCAAAACTCTTTGGAGCCTTGTCTGGTCACATGAGTAATATTTTCCATCCATATAGAAGAGTACTCCAGGATCTTCGGATATTTGGTGATCAGCTCCCGGCTCATAATGGCAATGTCCCGGACAGTTGTGTAGTGATCTGTGGATTCTGTCAATCCACAGCAGTCTACAAAATGGGTATTCTCCATTCCAAGCCCTGCTGCCCGCTCATTCATCTGCCGCACAAATTCCTGCTCGCTGCCTCCAATATGCTCTGCCATTGCTACACTGGCGTCATTTCCAGAGGCGATCACAATGCACTTGATCATAGTCTCCACGTCCTGGGTTTCTCCTTCCTCCAGAAATACCTGGGAGCCACCCATAGATTTCGCATAGGCACTGGTGGTTACCAGATCATCCATTTTCAGTGTACCATTCTCCAACGCATCGAAAATCAGGATTAACGTCATAATCTTTGTAATACTCGCTGGACTTCGCCTGGTATCCGAATCTTTTTCGTAAATTACAGTGCCTGTACTGGCCTCCATTAAAAGAGCAGAAGGTGCCTGCACAAGCGCATCATCAGGTGCTGCTGGCTCCGTGGTTTTTTCTTGTTCTTCCGGGGATGCAGCGGTATTATCACTTGTAAAATTTTCTGCCCTTTCATTCAACGATATATCTGCTTTCCCATATACAATCCGACAGCCAGTTCCCACCATGAGACTGGCCAGCAAAATAGGTAAAACCGCCTTTCTTATTGCCTTTCCAAGCATAGGATGTCTCCTCAAAAATAAGTTCTATTCTATTGTAAAGCGGTCACCATAATTTTATTACTATAATCTCAGAATGCAAAAGCATCACCAATCTGCAAATATTTCCATGACTTCTCCACGTAAAAAAGTGGAGTTTACGAATTTTCTTCCTCATCTTCCAGGATCCGCAGCCCGGCTGTGCTGGTTACGGGGAGGGAAAATACGATGGTTCCTGCTTTGGAGGTGAGACCGGCTTTTTCCATGATAGCACTCATAATGGCATTTTTCTGTTCTGATTTTGCCACAATGAAGATCACCTCTTTTTCGGAAACCAGGGAAACGCCAAGAAACTGTTCGGCGCGCTTCATTCCTACCCCTTTTCCATGAAGAACGGTACCGCCGGTTGCGCCACCCTCCTCTGCTGCTTTCATCACCTGGGTGTTATATCCGTAATTGGCAATTGCCACGATCAGTTCATGCTTTGTCTCTTTCAATGTACCTTCCTCCTCTCTTACAAACTCCTGACCCTGAATGAGAAATCCCAGTTCCCGCTTGCCGCCAATGCTGCTCATGGGAATGGTAAATGCAATCCCAGTTCCGGGCACGTCGATCCGCAGCTGGTTCTGCAAGCCCTTTTTCACCTTTTTCCAAGTAGCTTCTGTCACAAAGTGAAAACAGATGCTTTTCTCATCATCTTCTAATCCCATATAGTCAAGGATGGAGCTCGAGGCAGTTCCCATACCAAGGGAAACCGTTCCTACTTCTATCTGATTTTCCCGGTAAAGTGCTGCAAATTTCGACATGTATTTTCGGTTGGTGATGGTAACCATCATGTATAATTCGCTCATAGATGATTCCTTTCTTTATAAAGTTCGTTGCTGTTCATAATCTTCCCTGAGTGTACCCAATCATCATTCCTATAATCTGTACTTCCACTTTGTGCCACACAAAAATGGCATCTATTAGGTCTTCCTAACTATAATTGTTCATTTATAATGTGTTTGAGTCAACACTCAATCCCTATTTTCTTAATTTTCTATAACTCTATAATTTCTGTGTCTTCCAGTTCTTCAAACAGTTCCGCCACTGGTATAGCTTCCACTGGTATTTTGTCCGCAGGCAAATTCTTCCCCTTGCCTCCAAGCTCGCCGCCTTTTACCCGATAAACCAAGCCTAGCACCTGCAAAGTAATAAGCGGCGTCATAGCAACCATTGCCACTACGCCAAAAGCATCTGTCACAATATTTCCACCCACAGCTTCACAGGCTCCCTGCGCCAGCGGAAGGAGAAAGGTGGCTGTCATAGGTCCAGAGGCAACACCACCAGAGTCAAATGCAATAGCCGTAAAAATTTTGGGAACAAACAGGCTGAGGATTAAGGCAATGGCATAACCTGGCACCAGAAAACAGAAAATGGAGATTCCAGTCAGCACCCGGAGCATGGAAATCCCAACAGAGACTGCCACACCCACAGACAGACCAATCTGTATGGATTTCCCGGAAATCGCACCGTCAGTCAGTTCCTCTACCTGCTTCATCAGCACATATACCGCAGGCTCGGCTTTTACAATAAAATAACCGATCACCATTCCAAGAGGCACAAGAATCCAGTTATAATGCAGATTTCCCAATACCATCCCCAGATAATTTCCAGCTGGGATAAAGCCTACATTCGCCCCGGTAAGGAACAGAACAAGTCCTATGTATGTATAAAATAAGCCGATACAGATTTTGATCAGCACAGTTTTATTCAATTTCAGCGAAACAATCTGGAAAATTCCAAAGAAAGCAACAATTGGGAAAAGGGATACAGCGATCTCTTTAAAATATTTCGGCAGTGCAACTGCAAATAATTTTCCCAGTTCTATCGAATTTTCCACTTCAGAAACCACTTCCAGCGCAGCGCTGCCTTCCGTGTGGTACAAAAGTCCCAGAATCAGAACTGCCAAAATAGGTCCAATGGAGCACAGAGCCACAAGCCCGAAACTATCATCTCCGGCATGTTTATCATTACGGATGGATGCAATACCAACACCCAATGCCATAATAAAGGGTACCGTCATAGGTCCAGTGGTCACTCCACCGGAATCAAATGCCACTGCCAGAAAATTCTCAGGAACAAACATGGCTAATACAAATACTAAAATATAGAAACTGAATAACAATGGCGGCAGCGCAATTCCAAAAAGGATACGCAATAAGGCCACAACAAGAAACGCACCAACACCAAGTGCCACAGATAAGATCAGCACCAGATTGGGCACAGAAGAAACCTGTTCTGCAAGAACCTGCAGATCTGGTTCAGATATTGTGATAATAAAGCCCAGAATAAAACCGATAATTATAATAAAGCCTAACTTTTTCGTGCGAAGCATACTGCCTCCCACATGTTCTCCCATGGGCGTCATGGATAATTCTGCTCCCATGGAAAAAAAGATCATTCCCAGGATCACAAGCACAGATCCTACCAGGAATTCCACCAGGATGCCTGGAGATAACGCAGCCACGGTAAAACCAAGTATAAAAACGATCAGTACAATGGGAATCACTGCGCTGATGGATTCTCTGGCTTTCTCCCTGGCTTTTTCCTTTAAGACGGACTGATGGGACTGAAGTTCTCTGATTAATTTTCTTTTTTCCACATATACCTCCATTTCTGAATATTTCACTGTAGTTGCCTGGAGCGTGTTTGAAAAGGCATTCTATCATCTATACGCTCCACTTTGATGCCTGATATGGGTTATTGTAACATTTTCCCATAGGGTTAGTCATCTATAAAACAAAGATATATTCTTAATTTTTTGTAAACTGACTGCATAAACAAAAAAACAACCAGAATTTAATATAGACCTAGCTATATTTCTTCCGGTTGTTTTACATCAATATATTTCCAACAGATATCATGCAATTTCGGATTTTATCAGCCCGTGATCACACCGCCGCCAATGACTACGTCTCCATCATAAAGCACAGCTGCCTGCCCTTTGGTGATAGCTCTCTGGGGCTCATCAAAAATGATGTGTACACTATGTTCTCCAGTAACTTTTACAGTTGCCCACTGCTCCTTCTGGCGGTAACGAACCTTGGCTTTGGCGCGAAATTCTGCCGGCGGGGTATCAAAGGAGATGAAATTAAAGTCTTCCACATCCAGTTCGCGATGGAACAAATCCTCATTATCTCCCAAAATCACGCGGTTCTCTGCCGGACAGATTTTGGTAACGTAAACCGGCTTCCCGGCTGCAATACCAAGCCCCTTTCGCTGACCTACCGTGTAGCCAATAATTCCTTTATGATGCCCAAGCACATTTCCGTCTTTATCTGTAAAATCGCCTGCCGGATAGTCTTTTCCTGTAAACCGGCGGATAAATCCAGCATAATCCCCATCTGGGACAAAACAGATATCCTGGCTGTCCGGCTTATCTGCGTTATAGAAATTCTGCTGGTCTGCGATCATGCGGGTCTGATGTTTATTCATGTCTCCAAGTGGAAACATGGTGTGTGCCAGCTGCTCCTGAGTAAGAGAGTAAAGAACATAACTCTGGTCTTTTGCAGGGTCAGCTGCTTTTTTCAAAAGATATCTGCCATCTTCCCGCTTTTCAATTCTGGCATAGTGTCCGGTTACTACATAGTGACAGCCTAATTCTTCTGCACGATGGTAAAGGCTGTTGAATTTCAGGTAGCGGTTGCAGTCGATGCAGGGGTTGGGAGTTGCACCGTTTTCATAGGCTGCTACGAAGCGGTCCATAACTTGTTTTTTAAAATCTGCGGTGAAATTAAACACGTAATACGGGATTCCAAGATTATGTGCTACGCTCCTTGCATCCTCCACATCATCCAGAGAACAGCAGGTTTTCTCTCTCTTTACTCCTATGTCCTCATTGTGAAATAATTTCATGGTAGCACCGATACATTCATCACCGGTTTCTTTTGTAAGCAGAGCTGCCACAGAGCTGTCCACTCCGCCGCTCATTGCGATAATTGCTTTTCTCATTTTTATTCCATCCTGTTCTGTGATCCGATTACACGGAATATTATTGTTTATGATAATTTTACTTATGTTATGATAGCTGTTCTGAAAAATACTGAACAGTTACATAAAAATCATTTGTACAGCATATCTATTCTAACACATTTATGTAAAATAAAAAAAGCCCTAAAAAGGGCTTTTTTCATTTTACACAAATAATGGAGTAGAATAGTAACGGTCACCGGAATCCGGAAGAAGAGCTACGATTGTTTTTCCTTTATTCTCCGGTCTCTTAGCCAGCTGGATTGCCGCATAGAGAGCCGCACCGGAAGAAATACCAACAAGAATTCCCTCATGTTTGGCGATCAGCTTGCCAACTGTAAAAGCATCCTCCTTCTCAACCGGAAAAACCTCATCATAAACCTCTGTATTTAATGCCTTCGGAACAAATCCCGCACCGATTCCCTGAATCTTATGCGGACCGCTCTTTCCCTGAGAAAGCACAGGGGAAGTTGCAGGCTCTA
>OGEO01000979.1_pt1 | contig 20946 bp, 19 predicted proteins | sample 1570661 | NCBI WGS metagenome assembly OGEO01 (sample SAMEA2582142, study PRJEB24529) | metagenome | biome: Human gut stool | place: China | collected 2011
TTCTGTGCATCGCGAAGCGTGTTACTGTGAACGAAGTGAACAGTAACCGGTTTAAGAGGGATTTTATATAAAATAGAGCCAAACACTTGACAACCGACAATTTAGCATACTAAAATGGAAAAGATATACGAGGAGGATACACCAAACAGGCAATTGCCGAAGGAGGAATTTATGAAAAAATATACCGAAATGAATCATGAAGAGCTTCTGGCACTGAAAAAAGAGCTGGACAAAGAATTTGAAGAGATCAAGGCACAGGGACTTGCCCTTGACATGTCAAGAGGAAAGCCAAGCAATGCACAGCTGGAACTTTCTATGGAAATGATGGACGTTCTGAAGGGCAATTCAGATCTGAAATGCGAGACTGGAGTAGATTGCCGTAACTACGGTGTGATCGACGGTATTCCGGAAGCCAAGCGTCTTCTTGGAGAAATGTCTGAGGTAGATCCGGAACACATTATCATATATGGAAACTCAAGCCTGAACGTTATGTTCGACAGTATCGCACGTTCCATGACTCAGGGTGTAATGGGAAATACTCCATGGTGCAAACTTGACAAGGTGAAATTCCTCTGTCCGGTACCAGGTTATGACCGTCACTTCAAGATCACCGAATTTTTCGGAATCGAGATGATCAATGTTCCGATGACTCCACAGGGACCGGATATGGACATGGTAGAGAAGCTGGTAAGTGAAGATGCAGCAATCAAGGGAATCTGGTGTGTTCCGAAATACTCCAACCCACAGGGTTACACTTACTCCAAAGAAACCGTAGAGCGTTTTGCAAGACTGAAACCGGCAGCACCGGACTTCCGTATTTACTGGGATAATGCATACAGCATTCATCATCTCTATGATGATAATCAGGATTTCCTGGTTGAAATTCTTGGTGAGTGTGCAAAAGCTGGTAACCCTGATCTTGTTTATAAATTTACATCCACTTCCAAGGTAAGCTTCCCAGGATCTGGAATCGCTGCCGTTGCAGCTTCCAAGGCAAATCTGGATGATTTCCGCAAATATATGCAGGTTCAGACCATCGGTCATGATAAACTGAACCAGCTCCGTCACGTAAGATTTTTCAAGGATCTTGACGGACTTCACGCCCACATGAGAAAACACGCAGATATCCTCCGCCCGAAATTCGAGCTGGTTCTGGATACGCTTGACAAAGAACTTTCCGGACTTGGAATCGGTGAGTGGACAAAGCCACACGGCGGATATTTCATCTCTTTTGATTCCCTGGATGGCTGTGCAAAGGCAATTGTAGCCAGAGCAAAAGAGGCTGGTGTTATCCTTACTGGCGCAGGTGCTACTTATCCATACGGCAAGGATCCGAAAGATTCCAACATCCGTATTGCACCATCCTTCCCTACACTTGAGGATCTTGGCAAAGCAGCACAGGTATTCGTACTTTGTGTGAAACTTGTCAGTGTAGAAAAACTTCTCGGCTAAAAGCGTGTTGCTGTGAACGGTAACCTTTCCGTAAAAGGTGAGCCGCTATTTTCAAACAGGCTCTGAAATCGGAAATTTGCGCATAGAATGTAACCATGCCAGATCAGGAAGAGTACCTGATCTGGCATATAAAAAGAGGCAGAGTAATCTACTGTTATCTGTGAACAGTAATCATCTGCTTTTTATTGTCTTTACCCGTCTGCATTTGGAAGATAGAAATAAATGCCGACTATGGAGTTTATTTCCTACATAAGGTTAAACAGAAGATGTGGTCGTGTAAAGGCAATAAGAATTCATCATAAGCAGGGAGGAATTTATGGCAAAAAATAAGGAAAAAGCAGGCGCAGGAAGAACGATTGTTATTTTACTTGTGGTTTTGCTGCTGCTTCTTACAGCAGGAGCCTATGGATATGGCGTGTACTACTTTTCCAGTCATTTTCTTCCAGGATCTATGGTAAATGGCTTTAATTGTTCCTATATGGCTTCAGAAGATACCGAGGACCTTCTGAACCAGCGTGTAGGCGCTTATGTTCTTGCTGTGGAGACCATGAAAAACGGTCAGGAAGCAATTTCTGCCCAGGATGTGGGGCTTTCCTATGTGTCTACTGGAATTGTGAAGCAGTTGATCAAAAATCAGGACCGTTTTACCTGGTTTCTTGCTTTTAACCAGGATAAGAATTATGATATTTCAGAATCCCTCAGCTATAATGTGGAGCTCATGGGGCAGGCTGTTGATAATCTGAAATGCATGCAGCCAGAGAATGTAGTCCAGCCTGTGGATGCCCAGATCCAGGATACCGGAGATACTTTTGAAATCATTCCGGAAGTAATGGGAAATGCTCTGGATCGCACTAAGACGGAGGAAGTGATTTCCGCAGCCATGCTCCGGGGAAAAACTTCTGTAAATCTGGAGAACGAGAGCTGCTACCGGAAGCCTTCGGTATACAGCACAGATGAACAGCTGAAAGCCAATTGTAAAAAAATGAACCAGCTTGTCAAGGTGATCATAACTTATGACTTTGCTGATCGTACTGAGACTGTGGACCGTACCCTGATCAAGAACTGGTTCGGTTATGATGAGGCTGGCAATGTGATACTGGATGAAAATCTGGTGCGGCAGTATGTGGCAGACCTTGGGCTGAAATATGATACTATGGGACAGACCAGGACTTTTCTGACTTACGATAATCGCCAGGTGGAAATTAAAGGCGGCGATTACGGCTGGGTGATCGATCAGGACGAAGAAGTAAAAGCGCTGATCGCTGCTATCGAAAGCGGTGTTACCCAGGTTCGTGAGCCTGTTTATCTGTATTCAGGCTATAGTCGCGGAACCAATGATATTGGTTCCACCTACTTAGAGATAGATCTGACAAACCAGCGTCTTGTTTTTTACCAGAAGGGAACTCCGATCGTGGACACACCTATTGTAAGCGGAAATCCGGATATTGAAGGCTGTGGCACTCCTACAGGCTGTTATGCACTGGATGCCAAGGAATCTCCGGCTGTGCTTACAGGAGAGGATTATGAGGCAAATGTGACCTATTGGATGCCTTTTGCAGGAAATGTGGGAATTCACGACGCTTCCTGGCGGTCTGAGTTTGGAGGAAATCTTTATCTGTGGGAAGGCTCCCATGGATGTGTAAATGTTCCATATGACAAGGCGGCCGAGATTTATGCAAATATTGAGGTTGGCATGCCGGTGGTTGTGTATGAGTAACTATTTAGTAGAGAATATTCCGCGAGGTGTTTTGGGAAAACTAGAGTCTGTTTGAAAAATCATTTCCGCAATCTGCACGCCCCACGGAAAATCAGCGCGAAATCATGCGAATGCATGATTTCTGTGCATGGCAAAGCGTGTAACTGTGAAGGAACTGAACAGTTACGTTTACGAACAAAAAAGGAGATATAAGATTATGAAGATAGTAGTTTTGGCTGGAGGAACCAGTACGGAGAGAGAGATTTCCATTGTATCCGGTACCGGAATCTGCGGTGCACTGCGCCAGAAAGGTCATGAGGCAATACTTGTAGATATTTTCTGTGGAGTTGAGAATGTAGACTGGGAGAATCCTTTCCCGGCTGAATATGATGTGGAAAAAGCAGCAGAGTATATGAGCAGCTTCAATCCGCAGATCAAGGAGATGGAGAAAAAACGCAGAAGCTTTTTCGGACCAAATGTTCTGGAACTTTGTGAAAAATGTGACATTGTGTTCCTTGGACTTCACGGCGCAAATGGTGAGGATGGCAAGGTGCAGGCTGCATTTGACTTGATGGGAATCCGTTATACAGGAACCGGTTATCTCAGCAGCGCCATGGCAATGGATAAGCGTATCACCAAGGAAGTTTTCCTGATGAACCATGTTCCTACCCCAGGCGGATTTACCATGACAAGAGACAATCTGGAGAAAGACATTGCTAAGCATGGACTGGAATTCCCGGTAGTTGTAAAAACAAGCTGCGGCGGTTCCAGCGTAGGTGTTTATATTGTAAATGATCAGAAAGAATACGAAGAGGCTCTTACAGATGCATGCCAGTATGGCGCGGATATTGTTGTGGAGGAGTATATCAAAGGCCGTGAATTTTCTGTTGCAGTTGTAGATGACAAAGCATATCCGATTATTGAAATTGCACCGATCCAGGGCTTCTATGATTATAAGAATAAATACCAGGCTGGCTCTACTGTAGAGACCTGCCCGGCTGAGATTTCTCCGGAGCTCACAGCAAAAATGCAGGAGAATGCAGTGAAGGCAGCGAAAGCACTGGGACTTACTGGCTACAGCCGTCTGGATTTCATGATGAAAGAGAACGGAGATATGTACTGTCTGGAAGCAAATACCCTTCCGGGAATGACTCCTACCAGTCTGATTCCTCAGGAGGCGAAGGTACTGGGAATGGATTATCCGACGCTTTGCGAGGAACTGATCCGGATTTCTTTAAAGAAGTACGAATAATATACCGAATATTTATATTACATATAAAAAGGATTAAATAAAATGAAAAATCTTACCCTGGAAAACCTGACCAAGGTCTGCGGCGGTGTTTATTTCGGACCGTCTGACAAGCTGGAGCAGGAGGTTTCCTCTATTACAACAGACAGCCGGAAAGCAGAAGCCGGAACCTTATTTGTTCCCATCGTAGGCGAACGTGTAGATGCCCATAAATTTATTCCCCAGGTGATGGAGGCAGGTGCGCTTGCTACCTTATCTGAGAGAATCCTGGAGAATGCTGATTTCCCATATATCAAGGTGGAATCTTCCCTTCAGGCTGTAAAGGACATTGCAGAATTTTACCTGCAGCAGCTTCAGATTCCGGTTGTTGGAATTACCGGAAGTGTGGGAAAAACAAGTACAAAAGAGGTAATTGCCTCTGTGCTGAAAGAGAAATACCGTACCCTGAAAACACAGGGAAACTTTAACAATGAGTTAGGTCTTCCTCTCACCGTTTTCCGTCTTCGTGACGAGGATGAGATCGCAGTTCTGGAAATGGGAATCAGCGATTTCGGCGAGATGACCCGTCTGGCAAAAATTGCAAGACCGGACACCTGTGTGATCACCAATATCGGTACCTGCCACCTGGAGAATCTTGGGGACAGAGACGGTGTACTGAAAGCAAAAACTGAGATCTTTAAATATCTGCAAAAAGACGGTCATATCGTGTTAAACGGTGATGACGATAAGCTTTGCATGGTAAAAGAGTATGAAGGAATCAAGCCTGTATTCTTTGGCATGGAAGCTGATAAGGATGTGTATGCAGACGAGATTACAAGCAGAGGGTTAAAGGGAATGACCTGCCGTATTCATATAGGTGGAGAAGCCTTTATGGCAGATATTCCGATGCCTGGAATCCATATGGTGTACAATGCGCTGGCTGCTACAGCGGTAGGCCGCATTTACGGACTGACTCTGGAGCAGATCCGTCACGGAATTGAGACCCTGGAAGCAATCAGCGGCAGATTCCACATGATCGAGACAGACCGTTTCCTTATCGTAGACGATTGTTATAATGCCAACCCAATGTCCATGAAAGCATCACTGGATGTGCTGAAAGATGGTGCTGGCAGAAGAGTGGCAATCTTAGGCGACATGGGAGAGCTTGGAGAGAATGAAGTTCAGCTTCACGCAGAGGTAGGCGAGCATGCAGCCCAGTGTGGAATTGACGTTTGCATCTGCACCGGCCCTCTTTCCGCAAACATTGCGAAGATGGCGAGAAAGAACCCGGAGCTTATCGTTATAGAAGAACCGGACCGTGACAGCCTTTTGTCCCATCTGTCTGATTATGTGCAGACCGGTGATACCATTTTGGTAAAGGCGTCTCACTTTATGCAATTTGAGAAAGTGGTAGCTGCATTGCAGGAAATGTAGGGAAGATAATGTATTGCCCTTTAAGCAGACTCTGTAGATATAATCAGAATCTGTTTAAGGGGCATTTACATTTATTTCCGCGATATATTTGACTTATAGCGCGAAAAATCAATGCTATTCCGCAATATATCATACTTATTCCGCAATAAATCAAAAACTAATTGATATATTGCGGAAAGTCTTTATATAAGTGATCATAAAATAGGAAAATATGCAGAGAAACCACAGGATAAGCGGGATTCACCGAGAATTTGACGAACGATTTATGTTTCATACAGAACAGGACAGCGGTATAATGTTCGTAAAAGGTTACTGTTTATTGGCAATGTTCCGCCAGGTATTTTTTGAAATCAGGTTCATACAAAAAAAGAGAACTGCGGTGCAAAGATATTGAACAGTTTCCCAATTTGAAAGAAAGCATGGGAGGACATTATGCTGGAGAAAATTATGGATCTGCAGATATTGCTCTACAGTATGGCGGCCCTTGGGACCCTTGGAGCAATTGGAATGCTGACGACAAACCTCACCTACAGAAGAATGCTGAAAAGTACCGGAAGCAAAAACACAGGCACGAAAAACACCCAAGGAGCAGGCAGCAGTCAGCGGATCAGCCTGAAGGAAAAATGGCTAAGACTTTGGAAAACACGGGACAGGCTTCTTCACAGAATGAATCGGCTGGTGTGGTATCCGGCACTTTTGTCCACTGTGATTCTTGGCTGTGCCATCTATTTTTCCAAGACGTTAAGGATAGAAGAGGGACTTCCTCTGACTTATCTGTATGTGGGCGCCACTGTACCGGTGGTGTTATTGCTCTTACGTCAGGCGTTGGATTTTTCTTACAAAGAAGAGCTGGTGATGGATACGTTGGCAGATTATGTGGAGCAGATGAGAAGCTGGACAGAAGAGATTCCAGCCGCGAAAAAAGCTGACCCTGTTTTACAGGAAGAAATCGTGGATAAGATTACCAGTAGCATCAAGCAGACAGCTGCTTCCGGAAGTCATTTCAGTAAGATGCTGACTCCTGAGGAAGAGAAGATTATGAGGGAAATTATCCGGGAATTTATGGCTTGACAATTACAGAATGGTAGATGAGGGCGCAGGCACTATCAGCCTTGCGCTCTTGTATTTTTGGGATTATTGTTTTCCCCATTTACAGCAACACGCTGCGCAAACTTAATTCTCGGGGGTTCTGTGAACTTTGTTCACAAAAAACACCTCGCAGAACATCACCAGTGAATAATAACAGGATAGTAACACTTATTGTACATTTTATAGTTTGGGATTGCATTTTCCCGGAGAAAACGGTATTTTATAAAACAGATGAGGAAACGCACGACTATATAAATGAGCACAGAAGAAAGCGAGGAGCACATTATGAAAATTGTAATTCTGGAAGCAGACAGCCTGGGACAGGATATGGTATTTACTCCATTTGAGGCACTGGGCGAAGTAGTAATATATCGAAGTACAACAGCAGATGAAATGGAAGAAAAGACAAAAGACGCAGATGTGATCGTGGCCAACAAGGTTCCAATCTGCGAGTCTACCATTGGAAAAGCACAGAACCTAAAGCTGGTCTGCCTGACCGCAACAGGCTTTAACAACCTGGATGGAGACTATCTGAAAAAGAGGGGAATTGCAGCTTACAATGTTGCCGGATACTCTACAAACGGAGTGGCACAGCATACCTTCGCTCTTCTTTTCTATATTCTGGAAAAACTGAATTATTACGACAATTACGTAAAATCCGGAGAATATGCAAGAGGAACCTGTTTCTCCCATTTCGGACAGAATTTCTTCGAGCTGGATGGAAAAACCTGGGGAATTATCGGTCTTGGCGCAATTGGAAACAGGGTGGCGCAGATTGCCAAGGCATTTGGCTGCCATATTATCTGCTATTCCGCTTCCGGGAAGAAATACAATACAGAATATGAACAGGTAAGCCTGGATGAGCTTCTTTCCCGCTCTGATATTCTTTCCGTCCATGCACCGCTGAACGGGTACACGGAGAATCTGATGACACTGGAAAAATTCCGCAAGATGAAGAAATCCGCTATTTTCCTGAATCTTGCGCGAGGCGCCATTGTAAATGAGCCAGATTTGTATACAGCTCTTACCGAAGGCTCCATTGCAGGTGCAGGCCTTGATGTTCTTTGCAAAGAGCCAATGAATCCGGAGAATCCGCTTCTTAAGATCCAGGACAGCAATAAACTGATCATTACTCCGCATATTGCATGGGCTGCGAAAGAGACCAGATTCCGCGTAGTGGATGAAGTGGTGAAAAACATTCAGCGGTTCCAACGTGACGACAGGACAAACAGGGTATATTAAAGTTTCGGGCCAGGGATAGATTAGAGTGTGTTGTGGACATGCTCTAATCTATTATTGAAGATAAGAAACAGTTTCGTTATAATTAAAGAAAAAGTGTTTGAGAATGTCTGATACAGAAGGGAGACTACATGGCAAAGAAATACTATGCAGTAAGAACAGGCAGAAAAACAGGTGTATTTATGACCTGGGCAGAGTGTCAGAAACAGGTCACGGGATTTTCGGGAGCAGAATTTAAGAGCTTTTCCACTATGGAAGAGGCACAGGCATTTGCCGGTGTGAGTGCAGAGGGCATCCCGGATACACTTTCCAGGGCAGAAAAACCTGCGTCAGACCAGGTGATTGCCTACGTAGATGGCAGTTACCGCTCTGACACCGGCGAATTTTCCTACGGAATGGTCATCCTGAAGGATGGAGAAGAGCACACATTCTGCGAAAAAATGACAGACAAAGAGCTGGCACTGATGCATAATGTAGCAGGAGAAATCAAAGGCTCCGAAGCGGCAATGCAGTATGCTGTGGATCATAATATTCCGGAAATCACCATTTACCATGATTATGAAGGCATTGCCAAATGGTGCACCGGTGCCTGGAAAGCTACCAAACCCGGAACAATTGCGTATCAGGCCTTTTACCGGGAAGCCATGAAGAAAGTAAAAGTCCATTTTGTAAAAGTAAAAGGACACTCCAACGACAAATACAACGATATGGCTGACCAGCTTGCCAAAAAAGCTCTCGGAATCCTGTAGCGGATCCGGGAGCTTTTGTAATCTGTGCGCCGCATATATTTTGTCTGAACTTAGTTACTGCAGCCAGTACAGCGAATATTAACTATTTATGAGATCTTATATTTCAAAACCGGGTAAAGTCCATAAGAGCCGTAAGTAGCACCGTAATACTTGCTGTAACTCTTTGCCTCTGCGAAAAGCGGGTCATAAACATACCCATTGATCTCGCACCATGCGTGGGCATTGTTGTTGCTCTGCACAGCGTCGGCACATACATAAACATTCTTGTATCCGATTGCCTTGGCGAGGTAAGCAAATGCGCCAGCGTCAGAAACGCAGTCTCCGTTGTGATGGAGAAAATGGTCATTTGCAAAAGTAGCCGGCCAGTCCTTGCCGCCCTGGTCAAAATCACGCCAGATATTATAATAGCCCTTGATCACCCAGTTGAAGCATGTCTGAAGCTTCTGGGATTTGGACATGCTGGAATTGGTGATCTCTGCGGCAATCTGCTTGGAGCGGAGGTTGGCAATCTGAACCTGAGTCATTCTCTTTCCGCTGGCAGTATAGTAGGTAGAACCCTTTTTTCTGCCGATTACATGACTTTTATTGTCGATGTAGTAAGTAAATCCCCTGTAACCTTTATTAACAGTAGTATTTTTTAATAGGGTTCCCTTGGCACTGAAATAGAAATAATTCTTGCCAATCTTCTGGAAACCGGTGAGGCGTTTTCCTTTTCGATAGTATCTTCTGATTCCGGATTTGGTCTTCACCCAGCCTTTTTTCTGTGGCTTTTTGGGCGTCGGAGTAGGGGTGGCAATAACAGTTTCCGTTACCTGAGAAGGTGCAGCTTCAGCTGCGTTTGCAGTTACCGGAGTAAGGGCAAGTACTGCGCTGGTGAGAACCAGCATAAACATTTTTGTCTTTTTCATCATTCTCCTCCATCTTCCTCTATTACCTGTATTTCCAGGTAATCAAAGTCAATCTGTTCAATAAAATTATCCTGATAAAAACGTGTTTTACTGTGCTTCTTAAAATCCCGCACCGTAGTATCCAGCCAGATCGGATTTCCCAGATCCAGCTCATAACAGATCTGCTCCAGACAGTGAAAAACCTTGTGCGTTCTGGTCTCCTGGCGGTCATCACAGATCACGGTATCCTTCAGCATATGGTTATCTTTCCAGATTCGTCCCCAAAGGCGAAACATTTTAGAACACCTCCCATTATTTCAGTGTTGGTAGATTCTACCTTATCACTGATTTGAAAAAGTTGCAACAGAAATGTGGAGCAAAATTACAGACCATTTTTTGCAAAAAAAGCTTTTTAGCACGCTAAAGTGTTTTTGCTTGACCCTTTCGGAGAAATCTACTATAATTAACGATAATGTTGCTGCTGTTCACAAAAAATACCTCTCAGAATGTTGCTGGTGAACAGCTGCATAATATTTGTTACTTATAAATCTCTCAAGATGAGGAGGAGCTTTATTATGAAATTATATGATACTGGCGTGTATCTGCAGAATGGAAAGGAAATCATTCCGGCAGCTGAAGCCCAGCTTCCTGTTTCCAGAGAAGATGCAGCAAGAAATACCATTGCCTATTCTATTTTAAAAGCCCATAATACTTCCGGTAATATGGACAAGCTTCAGATTAAATTTGATAAACTGACATCCCATGATATTACTTTTGTAGGAATTATCCAGACTGCACGTGCTTCCGGACTGGAGCGTTTTCCGGTACCGTATGTTCTGACCAACTGTCACAACTCCCTCTGTGCAGTTGGCGGTACTATTAATGAGGATGACCATATGTTTGGTCTTACCTGTGCGAAAAAATACGGCGGTGTCTATGTTCCGCCACATCAGGCAGTTATCCATCAGTTTGCCCGCGAAATGCTTGCTGAGTGCGGCAAGATGATCCTTGGCTCAGACAGCCATACCCGTTATGGCGCTCTTGGAACTATGGCTATGGGAGAGGGGGGACCGGAGCTTGTGAAGCAGCTTCTTTCCCAGACATATGATATCAATATGCCAGGAGTTGTTGCTATTTATCTGAAAGGAAGCCCACGTCCGGGCGTAGGACCGCAGGACGTTGCTCTTGCTATCATTGGTAAAGTATTTGCAAATGGTTATGTGAAGAATAAAGTAATGGAGTTCGTAGGTCCTGGCGTAGCTAATTTAAGTGCTGATTTCCGTATTGGAATCGATGTTATGACTACTGAGACTACCTGCCTTTCCTCCATCTGGCAGACAGATGAGAAGATTCAGGAGTTTTACGAGATCCATGGAAGAGCCCAGAGCTATAAAGAGCTGAAACCGGGAGATGTGGCTTACTATGACGGCTGTGTGGAGATTGACCTTGGCGAGATCAAGCCAATGATCGCTATGCCGTTCCATCCAAGCAATACTTATACAATTGATGAACTGAATGCAAATCTGGATGACATCCTTGCCGATGTTGAGAAAAAAGCTCTGGTAAGTCTGGACGGCAAGGTTCCTTATACTCTCCGTAATAAGGTTGTAGACGGAAAGCTTTACGTTGACCAGGGAATCATTGCAGGATGTGCAGGCGGTGGATTTGAGAATATCTGTGCTGCAGCGGATATTCTCCGCGGAACCAGCATCGGTGCAGATGCCTTTACTTTAAGCGTATATCCGGCAAGTACTCCGATTTATATGGAACTGGCTAAGAATGGAGTTCTGGCAGATCTTCTTGAGACAGGTGCTGTTGTGAAAACTGCATTCTGCGGTCCATGCTTCGGTGCTGGAGATACTCCGGCAAACAATGCTTTCAGTATCCGCCATACCACCAGAAACTTCCCGAACCGTGAAGGCTCCAAGATCCAGAATGGTCAGATTTCTTCTGTCGCACTTATGGATGCCCGTTCTATCGCTGCTACAGCTGCAAACAAGGGATTCCTTACCTCTGCTGAGAATTTCACAGGAGAGTACAGAGGACAGAAATATTTCTTTGATAAAACGATTTACGATAACCGTGTATTTGACAGCAAGGGCGTGGCTGATCCGTCTGTTGAGATCCAGTTTGGACCGAACATCAAAGACTGGCCGAAGATGCCGGCACTTGCAGAGAATCTGGTTCTGAAGGTTGTTTCCGAAATTCACGATCCGGTAACTACTACCGACGAGCTGATCCCGTCCGGTGAGACTTCCTCCTACCGTTCCAATCCTCTTGGACTGGCTGAGTTTACTCTTTCCAGAAAGGATCCGGCTTATGTTGGACGGGCAAAAGAGGTTCAGAAAGCAGAGCATGCCATTGAGAACGGCGAATGTCCGCTGGATGCACTGCCAGAGCTGAAGCCGGTTATGGAAGCGGTGAACAAAGAGTATCCGGAAGCTGGCAAAGGCAATCTTGGCGTTGGAAGTACTATTTTCGCAGTGAAGCCCGGAGATGGTTCTGCCCGTGAGCAGGCTGCTTCCTGTCAGAAAGTACTTGGCGGGTGGGCAAACATTGCCAACGAATACGCTACCAAACGTTACCGTTCCAACCTGATTAACTGGGGAATGCTCCCGTTCCTGATCCCGGCCGGTGATCTTCCGTTTGTAAACGGTGATTACCTGTTCTTCCCGGAAATCCGCAAGGCAGTGGAAGAGAAAGCCGACAGCATTACCGGTTATGTGGTAAAAGAGAGCGGACTGGTTCCGTTTACCGTAACACTTGGAGAGCTGACAGATGATGAGCGGGAAATCATCCTGAAAGGCTGTCTGATCAACTACAATAGAAAATAAAATGTTATGAGGCAGGTCATTCTTTTTGAGAGCGACCTGCCTTTTTATCAGAATTCCCTGTTACATAAAAAGTTCTACATGGTATGATCACACTGCAACGAAAAGGCAAATATCGCTCAATGTGTTTCTACATAGGCTAGAACGTGTTTAAAAAAGCATTTCCGCAATCTGCACGTCCCACTTTGCGGTATATTTTGCCCGAATTCGGTTGTCGTAGCCCGCTATGATACCCTCAACCGGACAAAATCTCCCACAAATCATGACGTATATCTTGCAGAAAGCCTTTTTTAAACACCCATTTAGCCTTTTGCAAAAAGGAGCCTTTCTTGTTATATAAACAAATATTCTGAATAATTACAATAATTAGTAAAAAACACAGAAATACAACGTGAAGTGCCAAAATAAAACAGAAATAAAACAAAAAATACACGAAAAAGTATTGACAAATAAGATCAGAGATGGTAATATAAGCTCATCAAAAGAAAAACAACTTTATAAAGAAAGGAGCTTAGTGATTCCAATGGGAACATAAAATCTTTCTAATCAATATAAGAGAGACAGGAATCGCATTTCCTGCAAGAAGACCTGATACGAGAACCGTGTAAATAGAAAATAAAGTATCACTTGATTCAGCTGATACTTATAAACGTATCCAAGGTAAATAGAAGCGATTACTTATATTGAATAACTGTCCACCACTAATACAAAGATCTGGAACTTGTGTAAAGAAACATTTCTCCAGAGGATATAACCCCTTATCACAGATAAGCAGGATATCTTGAGATTCCTATTGAACCTTTAGAATATGAATCGAAACTTTGCATTAGAAGAATATCATAATTGATATTCCAGTCAGAAATAGATCAGGAACTTCCGCTCAAACTTTTTTGTATAATACATATAAGAGAGCATATGAACCAGTAAGTGGTTTTGGATTTAACCGAATTAAGTTTGAAATTGTTTATGATAATGATTCAGAGCCTGAGAAGTATATCCGATATTTCTGCAGAAGAAATTATAAAACGTGAATTATAATTTCAATCTATCAAACTTCTAAATAAACCGAATGATAAACATCATATCGTTTATGAGCAGGAAATAAGATAAGATATTTTAAATAAAAACTTAAAACTGAATATAGAACAACTGAATAAAGACCACGTAAATATTAAATTGTAAATCAATTTGAAAAACGAGGAAAAGACCATTGAATACTGAAGAATTTTAGGACGGTCATCATTTGAAATATAAGTAAAATGATGACCGTCCTTTTCCATGCTGTGAGAGACAAAAAAGCGGGATGATGTATTGGATACGAAGTGAACAGGAACCGATATGCAGCATAAAGCATACCGGAATAGAAAGTGTGAGCTTGTAAATCAGGCTTTAATCCGCTATAATGAGCGGAGAAAATTGGAAACTATGAGGGAAGCAGACGATGTTTAGTGGGAAAATAGAGGACTACATTCTTTTCGAAGATAAAGAAATTATAGTTTGCCGTAAGCCAGCGGGAATTGCGGTACAGAATGCAAGAATCGGTGCCATGGATCTGGAGAGCAGCCTGAAAAATTATCTGGCAATGCAAGACGGTGGTGGGAGAAGGATTCCATATCTGGCAGTAATCCACAGGCTGGATCAGCCGGTAGAAGGTATTCTTGTATTTGGGAAGACACCTGAGGCCGCGAAATCGTTAAGTGCACAGATTACAGCTGGAAAGATGGAAAAAATTTATCTGGCAGTAACATATGGAAAGCAGGCCGAGGCTGGGAAAAAAGAAAAAGTTCTGGAGGATTATCTGAAAAAAGATGGAAAATCCAATACTTCTTCCGTGGTAAATGCGCACACTCCTGGTGCGAAGAAGGCCAGACTTTCCTATGAGGTTCTCGGTGAGGCTGTGGATGCAATTTCCGGAAAGAAAAAATGGCTGCTTCGAATTCATCTGGATACAGGCCGTCATCACCAGATCCGGGTTCAGATGGCTCATGCAGGAATGCCTTTGGCTGGTGACTGGAAATATGGTGCCGGAACGAATGTGACCATCGGGGCAGGCAGCCTGGCTCTGTGCGCCGCAAGCCTTACCTTTTTCCATCCGGTAACCGGAAAGGTGATGAAATTCGTGACAAAGCCGGAAGGGGCTGAGTTTAAGGGGATTTCTATCCCGCAAATGTGAAAAAAACATAAAAACTATAGACGTGGAACCGAAATTGTGTATAATGTAAAAGCAAGATTAAACAAAGATGAAGACTGCGAAAAATAGTTATAAAAAGTTTTTTTGAAAAAACTTTAAACATTCAGATGAGGAGTGAATAAAATGAAAAAAGTAGCAGTGATACCTGCTGTTGTTCTGGCTGTATTATGCACCTTCACAGGCTGTAAGAAAGAAGAAGTGGAGAAAGTGATCGCGCCACTGGTTTCTGACGGGCAGACTACGGAATCCACAGAAGAAGCCCAGGAAGAAAAGGATCCTCTTATTTCTGAAATTGATACATCTGTAGAACTCCAGGCAGGATCCCGGGTGGCAGTTGTAAGCAAGAGTACAAGCGGAGAGTTCTGGGGACTGGTTAAGAAAGGAATGGAGCAGGCAATTGCCGATGTAAACGAGGCATATGGCTTCAAGAAAGAAGATCAGGTGACCATGACCTTTGAAGGCGCCAGCGATGAGAAAGATGTGGAGAGCCAGGTAAATACCATAGATGCGGTAATTGCAGAGAATCCGGATGTACTTTGTGTTTCTGCCAGCGATATGGATTCCCTTCAGGCGCAGCTGGAAGCTGCCAAGGAGAATGGAATCCCGGTTGTGGCATTTGACTCTGGTGTTACAGACAGCAAGATGGTCCGTGCATTTCGTGGTACGGATAATACCAGGGTGGGCGAAATCGCTGCGTATAGATTAGCCGCAGCCATCGGAAAAATGGGTAAGGTTGCAGTCTTTTCTGCGCAGGAAAAGACGCAGAGCATTCAGGAACGTGTAAGCGGTTTTACCAATTATATCACCAATTATCCGGATATTGAAGTTGTGGAGATTGTTTATCAGGATCAGGTAGATGATATGACAGCTGCCATGCAGGAGGTTCTTGACAAATATCCGCAGCTGGACGGTGTTTTCTGCGATAATGCAGATATTGCCGATCTGTATCTGGACATGAAAAAGGATGAGACAAAGGATTCCATTGTGATGGTTGGTGTGGATGCCACAGCGAAACAACAGGAGGCTATCCGGAATAGTAAAGAGGTCGGCGTGGTTTCCCAGCAGCCTTACGCGATGGGATATCAGACCATCTGGACAGCACTTTTGACTACAGCACCAAAGAAGAGTGTGGAAATCAAGCGGAATGTGCGTATCGACCCGGCATGGATTGATTCCTCAAACATTGATGATCCTACATACAGTTCTTATTTGTATGCAAATTGAAATAGCTTTCATAAGAGGCACGTCATAATTTTCAGGAATGATTTCACAAACACGCTCTACGAATTTGGGCAAAATATGTCGCAAAGCGGGGCGTGCAGATTGCGAGAATGATTTTATAAATACGCTCTAAAATAAGATAGTGCGGTTCATAAGAAACTATGAAAGAGAAACTGCTTTGTACAGCATGAATTTACCAGGAATGGGAATGCTGATACAAGGCAGTTTTTTGTATATCAAAGGATATTGCAGTCAGAGCCTGTTTCAAACACATTCTAGTACATCGAAAATTAAGTTTCTGCTATATTGACACAGGATGATTTCTTCATATGCAAGGCGGAGGAAGGAGGCGTAGCGGTGGCTACGGCGACCGACGACAACGCAGCAGATGAAAAATCAGACAAGTCAATATGGCGGTTACTTAATATTCAATGTACTAGACAATACTACCTGCCGTGTCTGAATTTTAGTCAATGTTTAACGATTGTATAACGACAAAATAACAAGAATTTGTTAGCATGTAATTACTTTTTGAAGTGTGAAAAAATTGACGATATGCAATAAAATGGAAGTCAATTTTTAAATAATGTGCACAATAGAAGTTGCTATCCATACTGAATTGTGTTAAAATCTGTCTATAAAATGAGACTTGAGACAGGAGACTTTTATGAAAAAATGGGGAGATATTATCAAGAATATGACTTTGCTTAGTCAATTTAGCTTATCCTTTATCACTCCTCTGCTTCTGTGCCTGCTGATCTGCTGGTGGATGAGTACCAGCCTGGGAATAGGAGAATGGATTTTTATTCCTGGCTTTTTTTTCGGACTGGGAGGCTCCTTTACAGTAGCCTATAAGCTTTACCTGTCCGTAACCGGACATCAGAAGAAAGAGAAAGAGAAAAAGAAGAATAAAGTTTCATTTAACAGACATCATTAGAGTGTGTTTGAGGAATCATTCCTGCAAAGTGTGACGTACATTTTGCAGAAAACCTTTTTCAAACACGTTTCAGAAGGGAGATTTGTATGAGCAAAATGTTTGCAGATGTGCAGCCGGCAGTGAGGAAAGAGACGAAGAAGGTGGCGATTGGTACATTTGTATGCGTAGTCCTGATGTGGGCTGTATTTGGAATCGGACATCTGGCAGTGCCGGAGCAGATTCCGTTTGATTATACAGTGCTTCTCGCCGGATTTATTGGCGGGATGGTGGCAGTACTGAACTTTTTCCTTATGGGACTGACCGTTCAGAAAATAGTTTCCATGGAGGACGATAAACAGGCTGCAGCGAAGATGAAGGCCAGCTATAGTCAGAGAATGATGCTTCAGCTTATCTGGGGCGTTCTGGCGATTGCGGTTCCCTGTTTTCAGTTTGTAGCCGGAATCTTACCATTGCTTTTTCCAAACATTGTGATCAAGACAGTTGGAATCATTGGGGGGAGGAAGGCCGCATAATGATATATACAATTTTATGTAACTATTCAGCAGGTACTGCTCCGCGAAGTGTGTGACAGATGTGGTACGGAACAGTTACAAATTTATAATGACAGGAGGTGAGAGTACATGGATATCGAAATAACCGGTGGCAGGATATTCTATACGTTTCCGTTCGAGATTCCCATCCTGGGGAAATTCCAGATAACGGAGACTCTGGTTGTAAGCTGGCTGGTTATGCTGTTGATCACAGGACTTTGTATCTGGCTGACACATGATCTGAAAGTGGAGAAAATATCCAGGAGACAGGCTGTGGCTGAACTTCTGGTGGAGACAGCAAATAAGTTCGTCATCGGAAATATGGGTGAGAAATTCAGCTATATGATTCCTTTTGTGGCGGCGCTTTTTGCCACCAGTGTGGTATCCAACCTGATCAGCCTTGTAGGACTGCGAAGCCCTACAGCAGATCTTTCCACAGAAGCTGCATGGGCAGTTGTTGTATTTACCATGATCACGGCACAGAAGATCAAGACAAATGGTTTCGGTGGATATATGAAGGGATTTACAACTCCGATCCCTATTATGACACCATTTAATATTCTTTCTGAGATCGCCACACCGATCAGTATGGCGTGCCGTCATTTTGGAAATATTCTTTCCGGTGTAGTTATCAATGGTTTGATCTATGCAGCGCTGGCGCTGGCAAGCTCCAAACTGTTTGGATTGATTCCGGGTATTGTGGGAGATGTTTTGTCGAAGATCCCATTCCTGGACGTTGGTATTCCGGCAATTATGTCAGTTTATTTTGACTGGTTTTCCGGAATCATGCAGGCATTTATTTTCTGTATGCTGACTGTAATGTATATCACGAATGCAGCAGAAGAGTAGCGTAAAGAAGGCGGATGTTCACGAAGTGGGCAGAAAATCGGAAAATGCAGAAAATATTTTGCAGTTTCCGGATGAATTGAATTTCTAACAAGAGAAATCATAAATAACAGGAGGATTTGATTATGGATTTTACAGTATTGGCAAAAGGTATCGCACTGGCTGGTTGTGCAATTGGTGCTGGTCTTGCACTGATCGCAGGTATCGGACCTGGTATTGGAGAAGGTAACGCAGTTGCAAAAGCTCTGGAAGCAATCGGACGTCAGCCAGAGTGTAAAGGTGATGTAACCTCTACCATGCTTCTTGGTTGTGCGATCGCAGAGACTACAGGTATTTACGGTTTCGTAACCGGTCTGCTTCTGATCTTTGTTGCACCTGGTACCTTCATGAAGTTCCTTGGATAATTAAGGACAAGTATCACAGGCGTTACCATTCACAGACCGCGGTTATGGAAGCTCCATAGAGACGGCACCAAAGCAGCTGGTTTCTATACTGGTAAGATACTGGAACGGTATGAATGGTAGCAGTTACAACAGGAGGTTAGAACATGCAGGTACAGGAACTTGTAGGAATTGTGCCGTGGACGTTTATCGCACAGATCTGCAATCTTTTTCTTCAAATGTATCTGATAAAAAGATTTTTGTTTAAGCCTGTCAATGAAATGCTTCAGAAGAGAAGAGCAATGGCAGATGCCGAAATCCAGGATGCTACAAAGGCGAAGGAAGAAGCTCTTGCCATGAAGACAGAGTATGAACAGAATATGCAGCAGGCCAAAGCAAAGGCCAGCGATATTGTCACAGAGGCACAGAGGACAGCTTCCCTCCAGAGTGAGGAGATCCTGAAGAGTGCAGCCCAGGAAGCCCGCGCTATGAAAGAGAAGGCTGAGAGCGACATTGCACAGGAGAAACGAAAAGCTGTCAATGAGGTGAAGAATGAGATCGGCGGCATGGCAATGGAGATTGCCGGCAAGGTGATCGAGCGTGAGATCAAAGAGGAGGATCACGCGAAACTGATCGACGAGTTTATTTCGAATGTAGGTGAGGCATCATGACGCAGATTGCCAGATTATATGGCAGCAGCATGTATGATCTTGCTGCTGAAGAACAGCTTACCGACACTGTGCTGGACCAGATGCAGACAATCCGGCAGATTTTCCGGGAAAATCCCGATTATGTGAAATTGTTGTCAGAGCCTTCTATCCCGAAGGAAGAGAGGACGAAGCTTCTTGATACTGCATTTGGCACAGAAGCAGAACGGTATCTGGTGAATTTTTTGAAACTGCTGTGTGAGCGCGGAATCCTGGGAGAGTATTCCGGATGCTGTGAGGAATTTACACGGCGGTACAATGTGGACCATAACATTGCCACTGCAGTGGTGACCAGCGCGGTTGCACTGACAGATGAGCAGATGGCAGCGCTTAAGGACAAGCTGGAGAAGATAAGCGGTAAGACCGTTACTCTGACCCAGAAGACAGATCCGACGGTGCTTGCAGGTCTTAAAGTGGAGCTGGAGGGCAAGCAGCTGGACGGTACTGTAAAGAGTCGTCTGGATGGTCTTTCCAGGAAATTAAACGAGCTTATAGTATAAGGATGGATAGAGAAAATGCAGCTTAAACCTGAAGAAATTTCAAAAGTCATCCGCAGTCAGATCAAATACTACGATAACGCTATCAAACAGAATGAGACCGGTACGGTTCTTATGGTTGGTGATGGTATTGCAAGAGCCAGCGGTCTTATCAACTGTATGGCAGGAGAGCTTCTTGAGTTTGAGGACGGAAGCTTCGGAATGGCGCAGAACCTGGAAGAAAACAGTGTTTCTATCGTTTTATTTGGGGATGATTCCGGTATTGGCGAAGGTCAGACCGTAAAGCGCACCGGAAAGGTGGTATCCGTTCCGGTTGGTGAGGCTATGATCGGGCGAGTTGTAAATGCCCTTGGACAGCCTATTGACGGTGCAGGACCTGTAGTGACAAGTGAATACAGGGCGATTGAGAGCCCGGCACCAGGTATCTGCGAGAGACAGGGCGTTAACCAGCCTCTGCAGACCGGTATTAAGGCAATTGACTCCATGGTTCCCATTGGAAGAGGTCAGCGTGAGCTGATCATCGGTGACCGTCAGACTGGTAAGACCACTCTGGCAGCAGATACTATTATCAATCAGAAGGGGAAGGACGTGATCTGTATCTATGTTGCAATTGGTCAGAAGCGTTCCACCGTATCTTCCCTGGTTGAGACTCTTACAAGAAATGGCGCTATGGATTATACCATCGTTGTAGCGGCTACTGCTTCAGAAGCCAGCCCGCTGCAGTACATTGCACCGTATTCCGGATGTGCAATGGGTGAATATTTTATGTATAAGGGAAAAGATGTGCTTATCATTTACGATGATTTAAGTAAGCATGCAGTTGCCTACCGTGCACTTTCCCTGCTGATCCGTCGTCCACCGGGACGTGAGGCATATCCTGGAGATGTTTTTTATCTCCATTCCAGACTTCTGGAGCGTGCCGCAAGACTGGACGAGGCACACGGCGGTGGTTCCCTGACTGCTCTTCCTATTATCGAGACACAGGCAGGAGACGTTTCCGCGTATATTCCGACGAATGTTATTTCCATCACA
>OGEO01000986.1_pt1 | contig 20813 bp, 10 predicted proteins | sample 1570661 | NCBI WGS metagenome assembly OGEO01 (sample SAMEA2582142, study PRJEB24529) | metagenome | biome: Human gut stool | place: China | collected 2011
ATTATGGTTGGGGGAGTACACGGAAGTGAATACCTGACCATTAATTTACTGTATAAATTTTTGTGGCAACTTGGTTGTTCATACAGAGACGGAAGTGAAGTTGCCGGTATTAAAATGAAAAGATATTTACATAGGAGAGGTGTAACCATAATACCTTGTGTCAATCCTGACGGTACTGACATTAACCTACTTGGTTCATCCTCAGCAAATAAATATTCTTCACTTATTAATTATATTTGTCCACATTCTTGCATATGGCAATCAAATGCAAGAGGTGTTGACATTAACCACAACTTTCCGGCAAATTGGGAAGAAATACACAAGAGAGAAATTGCCTTAGGAATCTCTGTACCACACAACACAAGGTATGGTGGCAAAACTCCATCATCAGAACCGGAAACAATCTCACTTATGAACTACTGTATAAAACAGAATTTCAGCAGGTGCTATGCTTTTCATAGTCAAGGTAGAGAAATCTACTATACATTTGGTGATGAAACACCAAAAGACTCCAAAACAATGGCAAGACTACTGGCAAGAACCTGTAATTATAAATTATCCACACCACCATCAATAGCAGATGGTGGTGGGTTTAAAGATTGGTTTATTCACCGATTTAACAAACCGGGATTTACTTTTGAAATAGGTAAAGGGGAGAACCCTCTGCCACTTTCAGACCTTGAAGAAGAATACAAAATTCTTCAAAAGTCCCTTTGCCTGGCAGTTATTATTTAGTCTAGGTTAGGTGTGTTGATTTTATCATCATCACCAAAGTAAATATTGTACCATACCAGGAACACATAAACTGTCCAAACTTTTCTTGAGTTGTCAGCCTTACCTTGGAAGTGACCGTCCAGCCAACTAACAAGAATATCTGTGTTAAAGAACTTTTCTGCTGTAGCAGACTTAAATACCTTCTTTACAACATTATAGTACTTTTCATCCTTTAGCCATACTCTTGTAGGTACAGGGAAGCCCAGCTTTCTCTTTTGAGCAGATTTTTCAGGCATTCTTCTACGAGCAGCCTTACGCATTGCGTACTTAGTATTCTCACTGTTTACACGAAGATGAGTAGGAATTGTTCTTGCAACATTAAATACTTCCTTATCTAGGAAAGGAACTCTAAGTTCAAGTGAATTTGCCATTGACATTCTGTCAGCCTTTAGAAGAATATCACCTGTCATCCAAAGGTTAATATCAAGGTACTGCATCTTTGTAATATCGTCATAATCCTTAACTCTGTCATAATAAGGCTTACATAGATTTTGTGGGTCTGTTGCAATTTCAGGCTTTTTAAGTAAAGCCTGTTTTTGCTTTTTGTCATACATAAATGCATTACCGATAAATCTTTCTTCAAGACGCTTACCACCACGCATTAGGTATGCTCTACCCTTAACCTTAGGGAATTTTTCTGCTAATTTACCGATTGCTCTACGAATAGGGAATGGCACAATGCTATATGGCTTTAGTGAACGAGGAACATTGTAGCAAGTATAACCACCAAACAGTTCATCAGCACCTTCACCGGAAAGTACAACCTTTACATACTGACTTGCAAGGTTAGATACAAAGTAAAGTGCAATACAGCTTGGGTCAGCCAGAGGCTGGTCCATATAGTACTGAACCTTTGGAACTGTACTCCAAAATTCTTCACTGCCGATAATCTTTGTATGGTGTTCAACACCGATTTCTTTTGAAAGTTCTTGAGCCCAAGAAATTTCGTTATATTTTTCACCAAAGTCAAAACCAACTGTAAATGTTTTTTGGTCGGCAAAGTAAGTTGAAACATATGATGAGTCAACACCACTTGATAGGAAACAACCAACCTCAACATCGGCAATCTTATGAGCCTTGATAGAATCTTCAAATACATCAGCAATTTCATCAACTGCTTTTTCTTCTGTTAAAGTTTCATCAGGTTCAAATGTTGGTTCAAAATATCTAGTTGTTGTAATCTTGCCATCCTTAAACCACATATAGTGACCCGGTAGTAGGCAATAAACATTCTTGAAGAATGTTTCAGGTGGTACAACATACTGGAATGATAGGTAAGAGTCAAGAGCCTTTTCGTTAAACTCTTTCTTAAAGTCAGGATGTTGTAGGATTGACTTAATTTCTGAACCATAAACTAAGTTACCGTCAATCAATGTATAGTGCATTGGCTTAATGCCAAAGAAATCTCTTGCAATAAACAGAGAACCGTCATTCTTGTTATAAATAGCGAAACCAAACATACCACGAAGTTTTGGTAGCATTTCTTCGCCCCATTCTTCAAAACCATGAATAAGAACTTCTGAGTCTGTATCGGTATAGAACTTATGACCTGCCTTGATTAACTGTTCACGCAAAATCTTGTAGTTGTAAATTTCACCGTTGAAAGTAATAACAAGGGACTTGTCCTCATTATAAATAGGCTGAGTACCACCGTCTAGGTCAATAATAGACAATCTACGAAAGCCCATTGAAATATAATCATCCTGGAAAAGACCGTCAGAGTCAGGCCCACGATGAGTGATAACATCTGTCATATTTTTAATTGTTTCATTTCTGTCAACAATCTGGCCTGTAAAACCACAAATACCACACATAGTCAACATCCTTTCTAATAACAAATCAATATACTTCTATTAGGTTCTACAACAAATATTTGGGTAATCTAAAAATTTAAAAATATTAGTGATTATGTCAGCCTCCCTCGCTGAGGGAGGTGGCATATTTGAATTGTCTTTAGGAAATTCAAATATGACGGAAGGAGTGGTTAATATTTTAAACTTGTTTAAAATATTATAATAGATGAATTTTATAATTTATCATACAGGACAAAGTTTCATCTATTCAAGTTTTTCCCTCCTTCAGTCGCTCTTTAAGTGTAAATTGTCATTCTTCCAATTTACGAGCGACAGCTCCCTCGTCTGAGGGAGCCTTTGTGTAACGATAAATTGTTTTTGTTCACCCAAACTATCCACAAAGAACCTATACTTGTAATTATACCTTTTTATAGTACCACAGTTTAACCATATTCGCAAGGAAAAACTACCACTATAATTCTAATAAATAAAGAAAATAATTTGTGCAAATGGTTTTTATACACTTTCATATATTAAAGAAAAGAGGCTATTTCTAGCCTCTTAAAAGTTTGTAATGTTATTAATAATATTTCTTTATGAATGATGACTCTCCGTAATCATCATAGTGTTTATCGGCATATGAGCCTTTCTTTACATATACCTCAACCTTATAAACAGGATTCATTTTAGAATCAAGATTATCTATATCCGTTAAGAACCAACCATGAATTTCTTTTAGTGATGCTGGTAAGTAAATTTTCTTTAATTTTGTACCATTAAACAATGGTCCTTCAACTTCTTCTACACCCTCAGGAAGTGTTAGTTCCTCAATACCTGAATCAGTAAATGCTAGTTCTTTGATTTTTGTAACTGTACTTGGAATTTCTACAGTTTTCAAAGATGTACAACCAGCAAATGTACATGTATCAATTTTTTTAAGATTTTTTGGTAACTTAACTTCACTTAAATTTGTGTCATCTTGGAACATAAAACCTGGAAGTGAAGTGATTGTATCAGACTCAAATGAGATACTTTCTAATAAATCATTACTGTTAAAGCCGTTATTTTCATCACTACTTGACACACTGGATGCTGCTTCAGAATCAGTGATAAGCATAAAGCTACCCTCGGGAACAGTAATATTCTTTTTCTTTTTACCTTGGTCTGAAAGTCCTACAATATATTTACCGTCTTCCCACTTAAAGTCACTGTCTAAATTACTGTCAGAACTTAAGTCACTTGATGAACTGTCACTGTTGCTTACAGTTGATGAACTGTAACTTGTACTACTTGATGAATTATCATCTTTTTTATCGGAACAACCTGTGCCGATAACTGCAAAACCCATTGTTAGCACTAAAAGTACAATTATAATCTTTTTCATTTTGTTCTCCTCTCTAGTGAAATATTTATATATCTAAACAATATATAAATATAATTCTTTCGTATAATAACATATATATAAACTATTTGCAATGATAAAATATTACTATAAATTAGAAATTCATGAAAATAATTTGTGCAAATGGTTTTATGTATTTCTATATATAATATATGCGTAACTTTTTCTTATATTTACTACCCTATTATCAAAAATTTATTTGATAAGTTTTATTCACAAAAAAATTTACTGTAAAAAACAACAATATATTTTTTATAATTCCCTAGTTGAAAATTAAAAAAGTGATTTTATGGTAAAATATTAAAGGTATATTGATTATTATCCAGATGGAGGTCAATGGGATGTCACAAGTAAAAAGAATATTCGTAGAAAAGAAAGACGGATTCAATGTTGAAGCTAAGCAGATTCTTTGGGATTTGCGTCACAACCTTGGTGTTCGTTCTTTAACAAACCTAAGATTTGCTAATCGTTATGATGTTGCGGGTCTTACAGATGAAGAATTTGCTAAGGCAAAGGTTACTGTTTTTTCTGAGCCAAATCAGGATATTGTTTATGATGAAGAATATCCGGTTGATAAGGATTGGAAAGTCTTTGCTATGGAGTATCTACCCGGTCAATACGACCAGAGAGCAGACTCAGCATCTCAGTGTGTACAGCTACTAACTGCAGGAGAAAGACCACAGGTTATCTCAGCAAAAGTTGTTTCACTTGAAGGGGATATTACTGACGAAGAATTTGAAAAAATCAAGTCATATATGATTAACCCTGTTGAAAGTAGAGTTGCTTCTCTTGAAAAGCCGGAGTCACTTGATATTCCGGTTGAAGTTCCTGAAAATGTTGCTAGAATTACTGACTTCATTAAGTGGAACGATGAAGAAATGGAAAAGTACTACAACTCAATGGGCTTTGCAATGACACTTGCTGACCTAAAGTGGTGTAGAGATTACTTCCGTGATACTGAAAAGAGAGATCCTTCTGTTACTGAACTAAGAGTTATTGACACATACTGGTCTGACCATTGTCGTCATACTACTTTCTTAACAAGACTTGATAAGGTCGAAATTGAGAAAAAGGCTCTTTCAAAGGCTATCGAAGATGCTCTACAGGCTTATTATGATGCCAGAGATGAAGTTTACGGCAAGGACACAAATAGAAATGTTAGCCTAATGGATATGGCACTTATGGGTATGAAGCTACTTAAAAAGCGTGGTCAAATCCCTGATCTTGACGAAAGTGAAGAAATCAATGCTTGTTCTATTAATGTTCCTGTTACTATTGACGGTGTAACAGAAAACTGGCTACTACAGTTTAAGAACGAAACTCATAACCACCCAACAGAAATTGAACCTTTCGGTGGTGCTGCTACTTGTCTTGGTGGTGCAATTCGTGACCCACTAAGTGGTCGTTCTTATGTATATCAAGCAATGCGTGTTACCGGTTCAGGTGACCCAACAGTTCCTTTCAAGGATACAATGCATGGTAAATTACCATCAAGAAAGATTACAACAGGTGCTGCTCAGGGTTACTCATCATACGGTAACCAAATTGGTCTTGCAACAGGTCAGGTAACAGAACTTTATGACCAAGGTTATGTTGCAAAGAGAATGGAAATCGGTGCAGTTGTCGGTGCATCTCCAAAGGAAAATGTTGTAAGAGAAGTTCCTACTCCCGATGATGTTATTGTTCTCCTAGGTGGTAGAACAGGTAGAGACGGTTGTGGTGGTGCAACCGGTTCATCAAAGGCACATACAGAAGAATCTATCGAAACTTGTGGTGCAGAAGTTCAAAAGGGTAACGCTCCAACAGAAAGAAAAATCCAAAGACTATTTAGAAACCCTGTTGTTTCTAAGATGATTAAAAGATGTAACGACTTTGGTGCCGGTGGTGTATGTGTTGCTATTGGCGAACTTGCTGACGGTCTAACTATTGACCTTGACAAGGTTACAAAGAAATATGAAGGTCTTGACGGTACAGAACTTGCTATCTCAGAATCCCAAGAAAGAATGGCAGTTGTTCTGGACAAGAAAGATGTAAATAAATTTATTGCAGAGTCACTAAAGGAAAACTTAGAGGCTACAGCAGTTGCAGTTGTTACAGAAGAACCTAGACTGGTTATGAACTGGAGAGGTGACACAATTGTTGATGTTAGCAGAGAATTCCTAAACACTAACGGTGTGACTCAAGAGGCTGATGCATTTATCACAGTTCCTGATGCTGATGATTGTTACAGAAACAATGTTCCAAAGGCACTTGAAGGTAAGAGTGTTAAGGATGCATTTAAGGACAACCTATCAAGACTTGAAGTTTGTTCACAGATTGGTCTTGCTGAAAGATTTGACGCATCAATCGGTTCAGCAACAGTTATTATGCCATTTGGTGGTAAGACACAGTTAACACCACAAGAAGCAATGGCAGCTAAGATTCCTGTACTAAAGGGTGAAACAGATGATGCATCTGCAATGTCATTCGGTTACATTCCGGGTACATCAAGATGGAGTCCATTCCATGGTTCAGCTTATGCAGTTGTAGAAAGCACATCAAAGCTACTTGCTATCGGTGCTAACCCACTAAAAGCTAGACTAACATTCCAAGAATATTTTGAAAGACTACACGATAAACCAGAACGTTGGGGTAAACCTGCTGCAGCACTACTTGGTGCTATGGAAGCTCAGATTAAGCTAGGTCTTCCATCAATCGGTGGTAAAGACTCAATGTCAGGTTCATTTGAAGATTTAGATGTTCCACCAACACTTGTTTCATTTGCAGTAGCAATGACTAAGGCAAGTAAGACAATTTCTTCTGAATTTAAGAAGAGTGGTTCAAATGTAATTTATGTTCCTGTTCCAGAGAACAAAGAAACTCTAATGCCGGACTGGGACAAGCTGGTTGAAATGTACAAGGCAGTTTATGCTCTATTTGACAATGGTCAGGTACTATCTGCATCAGTTGTTAAAGAAGGTGGTTGTGCCGGTTCTGTAGCAAAGGCTTGTTTCGGTAATATGCTTGGTTTTGAATTTAAACCTGACTATAAATACACAATGGAAGAACTATTTGCTCCAAAGGCAGGTTCACTAATCCTTGAACTTAAGGATGGTGCAACACTTTCCGAAGATGTTCTTCACTACACACTTGGTACAACTAACGAAAGCAGTAAAATTACTGTTAACGGTGAAAACCTAGAACTTAAGGACCTAATTGAGGCTTGGACATCTCCACTTGAAAAGGTATTCCCAACTAAGGCAGAAGTTCCTGAAATCACTGTTGATGCTCCTCTATATACAGAAAGAAATACCCACAGCCCTGCAATTAAGGTTGCTAAGCCAAAGGTATTTATCCCATGTTTCCCAGGTACAAACTGTGAAATTGATACAAAGAGAGCCTTTGAAAAAGCCGGTGCAGATGTTGAAGTTCTTATTGTTAAGAACCTAAAGCCATCTGACATTGAAGAAACTATTGAGGCAATGGAAAAGGCTATTAAGTCTAGCCAAATTCTAATGTTCCCAGGTGGTTTCTCAGGTGGTGACGAACCTGACGGTTCAGGTAAATTCATCGCTACAACATTTAGAAACCCTGTTATCAGCGAAGCAGTTAACGACTTACTAAAGAACAGAGATGGTCTTGCACTTGGTATCTGTAACGGTTTCCAGGCACTTATTAAGCTAGGTCTTGTACCTAACGGTGAAATCGTTGAAATCAAGGAAAATGACCCAACTCTAACATTTAACACTATTGGCAGACATATCAGCCATATGGCATACACAAGAGTTACAAGTACAAAGTCACCTTGGTTCTCAAGTGTTAATGCCGGTGATGTATTTGCAGTTCCTGTATCTCACGGTGAAGGTAGATTTGTTGCTACTGACGAAACAGTTAAGAAGTTAATTGAAAACGGTCAGGTAGCTACTCAGTATGTTGACCTAAAGGGTAACCCAAGTCAGGACATTCAGTTTAACCTAAACGGTTCTGTTTGTGCTATTGAAGGTATCACTTCTCCTGACGGTAGAGTTTTAGGTAAGATGGGTCACTGTGAAAGAAAGGGTGCTAACCTTTACGCAAATGTTCCATTTGAAAAGGATATGCAAATCTTTGAATCAGGTGTTAAATACTTTAAATAAGATTTTTCCTAAACATCCTAAAATATAACAAGAAAAATGCGACTATCATTGATAGTCGCATTTTTCTATTTCTTTAAATTTTTATTGTTATACTTTATAAATTTAATAACAGCATTTCAAGATTTCGCCTTGCATATTAAAAATTACTTTTCAGGCTTATGCTTTTTAATAGCATCAGCATCCCCAAGTTCACCGGCTTTGCCCATATAGAAGTTGGCCTTAACCTTGTTCTTTGTAAAGCCTTTTTTTCCCTTACTGTAGCAATTACTAACATACTTATAAAAAGATATTAAGTCACTGTTAATACCTGTCATACCTAATTTAGAAGCCCTTTTAAGGTATCCATTTATCTTTCTGTAGTTATCGTAATTTATACCACCGGCAACAAGATTCTTTGCCTTATTATAGTATTCATCAGCAATTTTATTAACCATATTTATGTCTGTATTTTTCGCCTTAGTAAGCATTTGATTTGCCTTATCAATATCCTTTAAGTAACCGTTAACACCATATTTAAAATTAAAATAACAATTGGTATAGTCCTTTACAAGATTATATTTTGCCTCTTCGTTATCCATTTCAACTGCCATTTCAAAGAATTTTTCGGCCATTTCGTGGTTAATATTTGCGTGATTACCTGTTTCGTATTGCTTACCGTACTGATTATATAACACACCTAAGTTTTTCTTAGCATTTTCATTACCTAGTACAAGTGACTTCTTGAAATAATCCTCAGCCTTATTATAATCTATACTGTAATTATCCTTGCCATTATAGTAATTTACACCTAGCTGATTATATAGAACAGCAAGGTTTTTCTTACCGTTTTCATCATTTAGCTTACTGCTTTCTTCAAAACAATAAATAGATTTTTCCACATTATCTTCTTCATTTGATGAAAAGTGCTGTACACCTAAAGTGTTATAATAATCACCTAAAGTGGCTTTTGCTTTATCATCACCACTATCTATTTTGGCTAAAAGTTCTTTAATTTTATCATCAATAATAATTGCATTAAAAGCCATAATTATGCTCCTTTAGTTTCTAAATACATTATATATCAGCAAAGTAATTTTGTAAATCTCTTAATTAACTACACAAATTATTATTTTTATCAACTCAAAATTTCCATCATTACGACTCAAAAAGTTTTCCACATATAAGCATAAAAAAACAACCCCCTAAAATAGGGGGTTGTAGTATTTAGAAAACTATTATTTCTGAACAGTAATTCTAATTCTAGCGTACTTTCTAGAACCGTCAGTTGCAGTTGCACGAACATAAGCTGTGCCCTTCTTAACTGCAGTTACCTTGAATGTTGCACCGGAATTGATTCTTGACTTAGAAACCTTAACAATCTTAGTATTTTCAGACTTAATTGTTAGCTTCTTAACATTAGCATTTGATGGATAAGCAGTAGCCTTTAGAGTAGCTGATTTACCCTTCTTTGTTAGTTTAACAAATGACTTGTTGAACTTAACTCTTGTTACAGGTTGCTTAACTATTACCTTAATTCTCTTGCTTAGGTTTGTGTTATCCTTGCTTGTAGCAGTTACATAACATATACCCTTTGCAACAGCCTTGATAACGCCCTTAGAGTTAACTGTAGCAATCTTCTTGTTAGATGTTGTCCATTTTACACCCTTATACTGTGATGGGATGCTTCTAGGACCTACAGTAGCCTTAACAGTTGTTGCCTTACCGGCATTTAGTGTAACGCTTCTCTTGTTAACAGAGATTGAAGTAGCAACCTTCTTAACATTAACTATACACTTAACAACCATACCTGTGTTTGAAACAGCCTTGATGATTGTCTGACCACTAGCCTTAGCAGTAAATGTAGCAGTTTCTGTACAGTATAGCTTACCTTCATTGTCATATAGTCCGTTTGCTGTATTAGTTGTCTGAGAAACAACACCAACTCTTGAGTTATTTACTGACCATGTAACAGTCTTTTCAGTTGTATAACCAGGCCAGATACTTGCAACGATGTTGAACTTCTGACCTTCATTAACTGTAACAGTAGCCTTATCAATAGTCATCTTATTAATTTCGATAACCTGATCCGGCTTTGTTGATGGAGTTGTTTCAGAAGTTGGAACCGGAGAAGTAGTTGCAGTTGTTGCAGTTGTTGCTGTTGTTGCTGTTGTTGCAGTTGTAGCAGTTGTAGCTGTTGTTGCTGTTGTTGCAGTTGTAGCAGTTGTTGCTGTTGTAGCAGTTGTTGCTGTTGTAGCAGTTGTTGCTGTTGTAGCAGTTGTTGGTTCAGGCTTCTTTTCAGCATAAGCAACAATGTTAATATCACCTGTTACCTTAGCAGTGATGATATAAGCATTACCACTCTTAACAGGTTCAATCTGCTGACCGTTCATTGTAGCAACGAATGTTACCATATCATAGCCTTCAACAGGAGCAATGATTGCACTATACATTGAGCCTTCTTCAACAGTCTTAGCATTATTAGTTGAAACTGCGTTAGTTAGCATTGCATTAACTGCATATGTCTTTGGAGCAGTTGTACCTGTTGTACCTGTTGTTGAAGAAGTTGTTGTTGATGTTGTTGAAGATGTTGTTGTAGGTTCTGGTGGAATTAGACTTGCATAAGCAGAAATTGTAATATCACCTGAAGCAACAACACTGATTAGGTATGTACCATCTGTGTTCTTATTTACAGGAACAATTTCACCATTTGAAACTAAAACTACTGTTGAGATTTCATAACCCTTAACAGGTGAAAGAACTGCAGTATAAACTTCGTTCTTGTTAACAGTTGTAGCGTTATTATTTGTAACAACATTAGTTAGGTTGTTTGTTACCTTGAATGTAGTTCTTGGTGGAACTGTTGTTGTACTTGTTGTTGAAGTAGTACTTGTTGTTGATGAAGATGTTGTTGTAGGTTCTGGTGGAATTACATTTGCGTAAGCAGAAATTGTAATGTCACCTGTTGCTGGTACACTGATTAGATATGTACCGTCAGCATTCTTATTTACAGGAACAACTTCGTTATTAACGATTAGAACTACTGTTGAGATTTCGTAACCCTTCATAGGGGATAGAAGTGCAGTATAAACCTTGCCTTCTTCAATAGTTGTTGCACTATTGTTTGTTGTAACATTAGTTAGGTTGTTTGTTACCTTAAATGTCTTAACAGGAGGCTTAGTTGCGCTTGAAGCAGTTGTAGCACTTGTTGCTGTTGTTGCTGAAGTAGCAGTTGTAGCACTTGTGCTTGTTTCTGTAGTTGATGATGTTGTTGGTGGAATTACGATTTCGTTTGCATAAGCAGAAATTGTAATGTCACCTGTTGCTGGTACTGTTACTAGGTATGTACCATCAGCATTCTTATTTACAGGAACAACACTACCGTTTACTACCATGATTACTGAAGAGATTTCATAACCCTTAACAGGAGATAGTACTGTTGTATAAACATCATTCTTTTCAATTTCTTCAACCTTATTTGAAGAAACAACATTAGTTAGGTTGTATCTAACCTTTACCTTTTCAACAGGCTTTGTTGTACTTGTTGCAGTTGTTGCTGTTGTAGCAGTTGTTGCAGTTGTTGCTGTTGTAGCTGTTGTTGCTGTAGTTGCAGTTGTTGCTGTTGTTGCTGTTGTAGCAGTTGTTGCAGTAGTTGCAGTTGTTGCTGTTGTAGCAGTTGTTGCTGTAGTTGCAGTTGTTGCTGTTGTAGCAGTTGTTGCTGTTGTAGCAGTTGTTGAAGATGATGTAGTTGTAGGTGTTGGTACAGATGTTTCCTCTTCCCAAACGAATGGATTTTCAATCTTACCAAAGTTTACATAGTTAGTACCATCAACTGCACTTAGAACCTCAAATACAGCGTTAGCATAGTAGTCATAGTTTGCTTCATTAATCTTGAATGTAGCACTAATGAACTTACCCTTTGTTCTAAAGTCATATGGATTTAGTGGTGATACACCGGTAAATACAATCTTGCCTGCTGGAGCAGTGTTGCACATTAGACCTGGTAAATCTTCTCTAATATAGAATGACTTAAGTTCGATACCGGTAGTATCGCTAGTTGTCTTGTTACCATAGTAGAAATAACCCTGGAAGTCTTCACAAAGTTTTTCTGTCTGGATGTAATATGTAACTGTTACTTCATCTCCAACCTTAACATCCTTACCATTGAATGTTGTCTTTGATGGACGAGGAGCAGTTGTTGCAGTAGTTGCAGTTGTTGCTGTTGTTGGTTCTTCCTCTGCAATAACTTCATCTCTTAGAGAAGTATCTGGATCTTTAATTACACCGTAGTCGATTAGGTAATTCATATCCTTATCATCGAAACATACAATGTAATCATCGATAGAACCTACACCGGCAGCAGTTACCTTAAACTTAACTGAAACAAATAGGTCTTCCGTAGAGAAGTCTAAAGTAGTCATAGAATCCTGCCAGTTAAATGTTACAACACTCTGACCAGGATAATCTTCTGTATCATCTAGGTTTGTGAATGCAGGAGTTGTTGTCTGCTTAACATATAAGTCTGTTGCCTTTAGTAGGTCATTTGAATATAGAACATAACCCTGATAGTCTCCAACTTCATAAGGAGTCTTTGCATATAGGTTATATGTGATTGTTGAACCAACCTTGCACTTAACACCATTGATGATTGCATAGTCACCTGATGGCTTTGTTGTGCTTGATGTAGTTGTTGGTTCTGTAGATGTTGAACCATCCCATGTAAATGGATTCTTAACAACACCCTGGTTTACATAATCAGTACCATCTACTGCACTTAGGATATACATTTCTGCTTCTGCAAAATATGCACAATTAGCCTTAGTTACCTTAAATGTAGCTGTTGCAAACTGAGTCTTTGTTCTAAAATCATATGGCTTGTCAAATGATGAACCTGTAAATACAGCCTTACCAGCAGGATCTGTATTTACCATTGTACCAGGCATATTCTTTAGGCTAAACTTTGTTAGTTCAATACCTGTTGTGTCACCAACTGTCTTGTTACCATATTTAAAGTAACCTTGGAAATCTTCACAAAGCTTATCAGCCTGAATCATATATGTAACAGTAACTTCTTCACCAACTTTTACTTCTTTACCATTGAATGTTGTTTTTGATGGACGAGGAGCAGTAGTTGCTGTTGTAGCTGTTGTTGCTGTTGTTGCAGTTGTAGAAGATGTTGTTGCAGTTGTGGATGATGTTGTTGTAGGTTCAGGTGGAACTTCTGATGGAACAACTTCTGTTCTTACAGTAACACCGTCAAGTAGAATTTTACCATCAAGAATCATATAATTGTCATCTATATCATCAAAGCATTCAATATAGCTTTCGATTGTTCCTCTACCTGAAGCAGTAACATCAAATGTTACTGAAACCATCTTATCTTCAGTTGAAAAATCTACAGGATGTCGGAAATCCATCCAGGTATAAGAAACAATGTCTTTTCCAGGATAAGTTTCTGTATCATGTAGATTATACATAGCTGAAGCACCGTTAGATTTACCACTAGCTGACTTCGGTGTTAGAATATCATTAGTATAGAAAACTCTACCCTGATAATCTTCAGCAACTCTTGGAGCTTTTACCCATACATTAAATGTAACAGTTGAACCAACTTTACATTTAACACCGTTGATGATAGCAGTATCAGAAGGTACTACTTCACCTACAGTTGTATTTGTTGTTTCCTGTACACTGCTATTAGGCTTTTTATTACTGTCTAGTAATGTCTTTGAGTTAGCATCATCAAGAACTTCATAGTTATGAGTAATTGAAGATGTACCAGCCTTAATAACTGTAAATTCTGCAGTGATGTAATTTTTCTGTGAAGAAAAATCAAAATCACCGTCAACACTATATGCAGCATAATGAACTTCACCTGCAATATTAGTGTTTGGTAGATAATTAGAAGTTGTGTTTGGCATAGTAAATGAATCTAACTTTAGAACATTAGAATCAAAGTTTACAACACCCTGAACTGATTCAATCTTTGAAGCAGTCTTTAGGTCAATCTTGTAAGTTACCTTTGAACCAACAGAAACTTCTTTGCCATTGATAGTTGCCTTATCTGTTGAAGCTGCACCTACGGTGAAACCTGTAACCATCATAGACATAAGGATTACAACAGATAGCACTACTGAAAGTATTTTTTTCATTGGCGTCTTTTCCTTTCTTTTTATTGTTCTTTTTTCTAAACGGCAACCCCCGAATTTCTTCGGAGGTGCCGATAGCTTATTAATTTAAGAATTTTACTTCTTAACTGTTACCTTTACTGTAGTTGACTTTCTTGAACCGTCAGCAGCAGTAAACTTAATTTTTGAAGAACCCTTCTTAAGAGCAGTTACCTTAACTGTCTTACCAGATCTAATCTTAGAAGCTGAAACTTTAACAACTTTCTTTTTAGAGTTAGAAACTGTGATTGCCTTGTTATATGTATTTGAAGGAGAAACTGTTGCTTTAATGTTTACTGATTTACCCTTCTTCTGTAGTGAAATTGACTTCTTAACATTTACTGTTACCTTTGTAGCCTTCTGAGCCTTAACAGTAACCTTGCATCTAGCAGTCTTTTTAGAATCCTTAGTTGTTACTGTAATATAAGCATAACCAGGCTTCTTAGCTCTTACAACACCCTTTGCATTTACTGTAGCAACTTTACTGTTTGATGTTTTCCATGTTACTGCCTTATTAGAAGCATTTGATGGATAAACAGTTGCCTTTAGAGTTGTTGCCTTGCCATTGTAAAGAACTTTTCTTGTTGCATTTAGCTTAACACTTGTTACATGCTGTCTTACTGTAACCTTACATGTTGCAGTAACAGCACCAACTTTTGCAGTGATAACTGCTGAACCGGCTTTCTTAGCAGTTACAACACCGTTGTCAACTGTAGCAACTGCTTCTTTTGATGAAGACCAATCTACATCATTAGTTGCAGAAGCAAGTTCAGGAGTTACTGTAGCTTTTAGAGTAAACTTAGAACCTGCATAAACTGTCTTAGCAGTTACATTCAACTTAACGCTCTCAGCATCAACAGGCTGTACAGTTGTTTCATCTGAAGACTGAACACCTTCAATAGCTTTGTAGTCTTCTACATACTGTGTGCCGTTTGAACCTGAAAGAATTTCCAGCTTATTAGCTACTGTCTGGTCACCGGACTTTTCAACTAAAAATTCTGCTGTAATGAAAGCAGATTTAGTAGTGTAATCATAACCTTCGTTAATGTTAACGCCACTGTAATAAACATTGTTGCTTATTGCAGTGTTAACCATAACACCCTTCTCACCGTCAATCATTACACCGGAAGCATCAGAAATTTCTACCTTTTCTAGACTAAGACCATCTGTATATTCTAGTTGGCCCTGGAAGTCTTCTGCTTTACCGGGAGCTTGTAGGAAGTAAGTATAAACTACTTTCTGTCCAACATAGCAGTCCTTATCATTTACCTTTGCAGTTTCAGCTGCTGAAACTGATGTTGCTGCTACAGTGATAATAGACATTGCCATTAAAACTGTTAGTAGCAAAGATACTGACTTTTTCATAAAAATTCACATCCTAAAATTAAATTTCTCAGTACTATTCAGTACTACTATTATATAATAATCGCCCATAAAAATCTATATTTAAAGCAACAAAAAATGTTAATTTTTTATGTACGATTAGTAGTTTTGCACTACTAACTATTATCGGTTTTGTGTATTATTCCGAAACCACTTCAATACCTAGAACATCAAGACTTTCCTGATCAACCGGAGCAGGGCTTTGACTCATTAATTCTGAGGCATTTTGTACCTTAGGAAACGCAGTAACATCTCTTAGACTTTCAGCACCTGAAAGTAACATTGCGATTCTGTCAAGACCGATACCCATACCACCGTGTGGGGGAGCACCATACTTATATGCTTCAACTAAGAAACCAAACTTAGCTTCAATTTCTTCATCAGTAAGCTTAAGTGCCTTAAACATTTTTTGCTGAAGTTCATAATCAGTAATTCTGATTGAGCCTGATGAAAGTTCTGTACCGTTAAGTGTAAGGTCATAAGCCTTAGCAACAACCTTACCCTTGTCAGTATCAAGATACTGTAAACATTCTTCCTTAGGCATTGTAAATGGATGGTGCATTGCTACCCATTCGCCACTTTCTTCATCAAATTCAAAGAACGGAAAATCCACAATCCAAACAAATTTAAATACATTTGGAATAATATCCAGTTTCTTAGCAACTTTTAATCTTAATGCACCTAAAGTTGGAAGTACAACAGAATTCTTATCTGCAACAAATAGTACAACATCGCCTTTTTCTGCACCACAAGTGCTGATAATACTATTAAATTCTTCATCTGTTAAGAATTTCTTGAAGCCACAAGATGGTTCATCATCTACCCAACGGATAAATGCAAGACCCTTAGCACCGATGCCCTTAACATATTCAGTTAATTTATCTACTTCTTTTCTTGTTAATACAGATGCAGAGTTCTTTGCTACGATACAACGAACACTACCACCGTTCTTAACTGCACCGGAGAATACTCCGAAGCCACAATCCTTAACAACATCGGAAACATCACAAATTTCCATACCGAAACGAACATCAGGCTTATCAGAACCATAACGATTCATAGCATCGGCATATGTCATTTTTTCAAATGGAGTTTCCAAATTTTTACCAAGAATATCCTTAAATAATCTCTTAAACAAACCTTCATTGATTTCCATAATCTCTTCCATAGAAGCAAATGAAAGTTCCATATCAATCTGTGTAAATTCCGGTTGTCTGTCAGCTCTTAAATCTTCATCTCTAAAGCATCTGGCAAGTTGAATATATCTGTCAAAACCGGAAAGCATTAGTAACTGCTTATAAATCTGTGGTGACTGAGGTAGGGCATAGAAGCTACCCTTATGTACTCTTGATGGAACAAGGTAATCTCTTGCACCTTCAGGAGTTGACTTAATTAACATTGGTGTTTCAATTTCAATAAAGCCGTTTTCATAGAAATAGTCACGAGCAACCTTTGCAATCTTAGAACGCATAATAATGTTATCCTGTAAAGGTTTTCTTCTTAAATCAAGGTAACGATACTTTAGTCTAACATCTTCACTTGTTTTACAGTCATCCACAATTTCAAAAGGTGGTGTCTGAGCCTTTGAAAGAACTCTTAAGTCCTCAACAAGAACTTCAATATCACCTGTTTTAATGTCAGGGTTCTTAGAACTTCTTTCCTGAACTACACCTTTTGCACAAAGAACATATTCTGCTCTTGCAGAAAAGGCTTTGTCAAAAATTTCTTTTTCTGTACTTTCATTAAAAGCTAACTGAACAACACCTGTTCTGTCACGCAAGTCAATGAAAATCAACTGTCCTAAATCTCTCTGCTTTGCAACCCAGCCACAAACAACAACTGTTTCACCTACATTGCATTCTCTTAAATCGCCACAATAATGGGTACGGCGAAGTTCTCCCATATATTCTGCCATAATTTTCTCCTACTTCTTACATTTCTGCTATTTTCTTTGTTTCAGCATCAATAAGTACATCCTGAAAATTTGAAACAAAGTCATCTAATGAAACAGTAGTTTTTTCTCCTGTTTCCATATTTTTAACTTCTGCTTTATTTTCTTCAATTTCGTTGTCACCAATAACAACTGAGAACTTAGCACCGATTTTGTCAGCAAACTTCATCTGTGGGCGAAGACCTCTGCCAACAATATCACTCTGAGCAAACAGTCCGGACTTTCTGACTTCTTCTACAATTGAGAAAGCCTTTAACTGAGCTTTTTCTCCCATTGATGCAACATATAAGTCACAAGTTTCAGGCTTAGGAATTTCAACACCACTGTTTTCCATTAATAACAGTAGTCTTTCAATACCCATTGCACAACCCAGTGAAGGAGTGTGCTGACCACCTAATTCTTCAATTAAGCCGTCATATCGTCCACCACCACAAACTGTACCTTGTGCACCGATATTATCTGAAACAAATTCAAAAACTGTCTTTGTATAATAATCAAGACCTCTTACGATAGATGGATTAACTTCATACTTAACACCTGCAACATCAAGATAAGACTTAACGCTTTCAAAGTGTTCTTTACATTCATCACAAAGAAAATCAATCACCTTTGGTGCATCCTTAGCAATACCACTACAAATAGGACTTTTACAGTCAATGATACGCATAGGATTTCTGTCTAATCTGCCAAGACAAGTTTCACACAATTGGTCTTTATAATTAGAAAAATATTCTTTTAACTTTTTGTGGTACTCTGCTCTACACTTTGGACAACCGATTGAGTTGATTTCAAGTCTGATATTTGATAAACCCAATCTCTCGAAAAGTCCGTTTGCTAGGCAGATAACCTCAGCATCGGCTGCAGGATTTTGTGTACCGAAAACTTCCATACCAAACTGGTGGAATTCTCTTTGACGACCTGCCTGAGGCTTTTCATATCTATAACAAGTAATTAGATAATATTGCTTTGATGGTAAACCGTCGTTTTGAACACCATGTTCAAGGAACGCTCTGGCTGCACCGGCAGTACCTTCAGGACGAAGTGTAATACTTGCGTCACCCTTAGTTGAAAATGTGTACATTTCTTTTTGAACAACATCAGTTGTTTCACCAACACCTCTTGAGAATAGAGAAGTCTGTTCAAAAACAGGTGTACGAACTTCTTTGTAACCAAAAGACTCAGCCTGCTGACGCATAACATCTTCTACAAATTGCCACTTGTAAACATCCTTAGGCATAATGTCCTCTGTACCTTTAATCTTTCTAATAATATCTCCCATTTCTCTTTCCTTTCAATAGGCATAATTATCCTATACTATATATAAGGTAAATTATTTAACAATATTTCTCCAATCAAGGTCGCCTCTTTCAAGACCATGAATAAGAACTTCTGCTGTAGCAATATTTGTTGCTACAGGGATGTTGTGCATATCACAAAGTCTTAGAAGGTTCATATCATTTGGTTCTGATGGCTTTGGATTTAGTGGGTCTCTGAAAAATAGTAGCATATCAATTTCATTACAAGCTATTCTTGCAGCAATCTGCTGGTCACCACCTTGGCTTCCACCAAGGAACTTCTGTACCTCTAGACCTGTTGCTTCTTCAACAAGTTTACCTGTTGTACCTGTAGCACAAATAATATTTCTGCTAAGAATACCACAGTAAGCAATACAAAACTGAACCATAAGTTCTTTCTTTTCATCATGAGCAATAAGTGCAATATTCATCGTAAAACCTCCATATATCCTTAAAATACCTTTTCTTATCTATTCTATATATCAAATAAATTTAAAACTTCTTTGGAAAGGCAAGTTGCAAATTTTTACCTGTTAGTCTATCGGCAATTCTATCAAAAACTTCCTTAGAAATAGAATTGTTTAAGTTTGGCTTACCTGTCTGACTAAAGCTAACCAGTCTATAGTCATCCGGTACAACACCAATAAGTTGTGTTTCACTTTTATCAACAACTTCATCTAAATCTTGATAAACACCAAGTTCCTTAAAGTTTTTAACATTCAGTCTATTGATAACAAGTCTGATATTATCAACATTATGTTTTAGCAATGCTTGTCTAACCTTTACTGCACCTCTAACACTTGTAGGTTCAGGGTTAGTAACAATAATTGCTCTGTCAGCAGGTGTAATTGCTGTTATAAATCCACTACCGATACCGGCAGGGGAGTCAATCAAAATATAGTCATAACTATTCTTAATAGTATCAGTAAACTGTTTCATAACCTGTGGTGAAATCTCGTCATCTGTGTCAATTGGTGCCGGTAACAGATACAAACCCTCAACCGGTTCATACTTATAGATAGCATCCTCTGTAAAACAGTTTCCGGCAATAACATCACTGGTGTCATAGACAAGGTTCTTGTCAAGACCAAGCATTAGGTCAAGACCTCTCATTCCACAGTCACAATCTATTAATAATACTTTTTTTCCTTTATTACACAAAGCCACTGCAAGGTTAACGGTAACAGTTGTTTTACCTGTACCACCCTTACCGGAAGCTAAAACAATAATCTGACTCATAGTACACCTCTAGTACATTCTATCACAAAATCGAAAGATAAACAAATTTTATAGTGTAGAATAAATTAATTAAAATTTAGGCATATTGAATAAAATATACACTAATGTTCATAATTAATATTAATTTTATATGTAAAATATTAATTATTACATAAATATTATACACTAAAATTTTAAAAAATCACTTATATTTTGTCAAATCACTAAAAATTTTCTTACAAAATAACAAATAAATCATTATAATCAATAATTTTGCCAAAATCACTCTTCACTTGGAGTATAGTCTTTGTTATAGAAATATTTATTAAGAAGTGCTTTTGCAACATCTGTTGAATATTTTTTCATTGAACCATGTTCAACTACTACTGCAATTGCAACCTCAGGTTTTTCATATGGAGCATAACACATAAATACCGTATGGTCTGTACCACTGTTTTCAGCAGTACCGGTTTTACCGGCAACAGTTACACCGTAATTACTGAACACATCATATGCAGTACCGTCACTTTCGTTACATACACTCCACATACCTTTTTGTACTGCTTTTAAGTTTTCCTCATTTACCTTTAAGGTTGACTTAACTTCTACATTATCAGCAGTATTTTCTTTAATAGTCTTTTTTCTGTCATATGAAGTAATTTTCTTCATTAAGTGAGTTTGTAGTCTTGTACCGTTATTAGCAATTGTAGCAACATAAGTTGCAAGTTGTGCCGGTGTA
>OGEO01001015.1_pt1 | contig 20201 bp, 14 predicted proteins | sample 1570661 | NCBI WGS metagenome assembly OGEO01 (sample SAMEA2582142, study PRJEB24529) | metagenome | biome: Human gut stool | place: China | collected 2011
GGCCTATCAGGGGTGTTTTCCTTACCCAGCGAAGTGGGAGTGTTTAAAGATGCGAAGCCTTAGCATATAAAATAATGAGACAAAAATTGATGGAGCTTGAACCATTTTAAAAAATCAGTGAAACGGAACCCAACCGTTGCGAATTAGGACTTTTATTGAAAAGTAAGACAGGTAACATTTTGATTATGTTACCTGTCTTTTTGTTTTTATAATATAGTTTTATTTTTCAAGCACTAACAGAAAGTCCCTTAGTCCTGAGTATAGTATGTTATAGCTTTTTTCTTTAATTGATTAAATAAGTCTATATTTTCCGACTTTATCATTAGATTATCAAAATAATAGATTTCAGAAAAGCCAATTCATCTATATTATCATAATTTGCCAGTATATCGTCTATTGTTTGATTAAGTGTAGTACACATAACACCATCTGAAACAAAATAATCTATCCCATCATACGAATCAACAACATTATATTCAATATTGCTAAACTGACCTTTTTCCTTTGCATATACATGAATTTTTGATTCATCCATATATCCGTTCAAGGTATTCTAATGCAGAAATATGCTCTTCACTAGTAGCTGACTTCATAATCGCCACCATTTAACACATAAAAATCAATCAAAAGCATTCTTTTATTTTCTCCAATATAACTACATCTGCCGGACAGAAGTTATAATTTGGAATTTCATTTTCAGTTATCCACTTTAGGTCTTTATGTTCAAGAAGAGTAGGTTTACCACTTACTATTCTAGAGTTAAAGACAGTTAGGTTTATAGTAATATCAGGATAAGTATGCTTTGTGCTGATAAATTCACTGTCAACTTCAATCTCAATATCCAATTCTTCTTTACACTCTCTTATTAAGGCTCGTTCCTTTGATTCACCTTTTTCAACCTTGCCACCAACAAATTCCCACAACAATCCTCTCTTTTTGTTAACAGGTCGCTGACATATCATAAATTTTTCACCGTTCCAAATTAGAGCTGCTACCACTTCAACTATATTCATCATATTTATACCACCAATTTATTTGTTTTCTTTAAGAATCTTGCAGGTATTGGTTTTTCTAATCTCCATGTAATATTCATAGGTTTTGAGCCGGTATGACTAACATAAGTTGCCTCACCAAGAAATGTATAAGGTGACACATTACCAAAGGAATCATTCTTAAATTCTCTCACAAATAGCAAGACCTTACTGCCCTTTTCTTTGTGATGAATATACCTTTGACCTGTTGGTGAGGTTTCTGAAGTTGTACTTTGGCTTTGCCAATGGAACAATTCCTCATTTATGGAATAATCATTATACATAGTTGTAGGGGAATAGTCCTTATCAGCCTTATTTAATGTTAATAAAAATACATCTATTCCCTTATCTTTTAGCCAAATAACACCTTGTCTCATTGCACTAAAGTTTAGATAATCAAGTCCTGCTAATAACTGTCTTTGAGAATATGTACAGTAAACATCCAAAGGACTATCAAAACCCAAATCAATAGTTTCATCAACAAAATCAATACTGTTGAATTTGTATTCCAGTAGCTCTATAAGTTCACCTTTCATTATTGGGCTGTCAGACAATGAATACAAATTACTTAATACTTCTTCATCACTAAAATCTTCAATTGCCTTGCTCCATACTGTAATATAAAACATTTGTAGCATTCGTTTATCAACTGAGGATAATTTTTCAAAATCTATATTATCTATGTTGTTTAAAAAACCAATTAAAAATTTTATCCATCTTCTAGAGTCAATAGAAGTAAACCTTACAAATGCTTTGGTCATTACTTCTTCTATTGGTTCAGAAAAATCATCTAGTTTTCCGGCTTTAACACACAATCCGGAAAATGTGGAATATTTATAAACTGCTCTAGGGTCTAATCTGTAGTGTTGCAAGAAATTTGATAAGGTTAGTGTTTTGCCGGTATCTTCTTCAAAACTTGCAATTCTTGCAACAAGTCCTGCAGTATTGCCATATGAACTGCGTATATTGTCTAGAATATACTTTTCTGCTTTTCTCTCTAGTTGAATATAGCAACCCTTAGGAACTGACACAAAACCATCCTTAATTTCTCTAGTTATTCCTCTTGTTGTATTTGATAATAAAGCAGAAAATTTATCTTCAAAATTATATTTTTTATTAGCTTGACCGATAAAATCAAGAACAGTAAGACATTCCTTATCTTCTGATAAACGAAGGCCTCTACCTAACTGTTGCAAGAAAACTGTAAGGGACTCTGTAGGACGTAAAAACAAAACTGTATTTACTTCAGGAATATCCACACCTTCATTGTAAATATCCACAACAAAAATAAACTTAACATCACCATTTACAAGTTTATCTTTTGCTGAGTTTCTCTCTTCATCTAACGATTTACCAGTTAAGAAAATTGATGGAATACCACATTTATTGAAGTAATCACTCATAAATTCTGCATGTTCAATAGAAACACAGAACCCAAGACCTTTTACATCATTAATATCAGTTACATATTTTATGAGAGAATTTACAACTAAATCTGCTCTACGGTCAGCTACTGCTCCACTAAATGTGTAAATATTTGAAAGTTCTTTCTTGTCATATCCACCTACTGACCATTTTAGGCCATCCAAATCAACATTATCAGTTACACCAAAATACTGAAAAGGACAAAGTAATTTCCTGTCAATAGACTCAGGTAATCTGATTTCTGCTGCAATTCTGTTATCAAAGTAGGATAAAATACTTTTACCGTCCATTCGTTCAGGTGTAGCGGTTAGTCCTAACAGTACAGTCGGTTTATAATAGTCAAGTAACTTCTGATATGTTTTAGCAGCTGCATGGTGGAATTCATCCACAATTATATAGTCATAAAAGTCATCTGTTGTAACTTCATTGAATTTTTGTGAATTAAAGGTTTGTATTGAAACAAATAAATTATCAATACTATCCGGTTTATTTTTGCCAACAAATAATTCACCAAAATTTGCATCTTTAAGCACTGCCCTAAAGGTATAAAGGCTCTGCTTTAGAATTTCTTCTCGATGGGCAACAAATAGCAATCTACAAGGCTTTCCCTTATTATTTCTTCTAAAATTTCTATAATCAAAGGCAGAAATAACTGTCTTACCTGTACCTGTTGCAGCAACAACAAGGTTGCGATAATAGCCTCTAACTTCTCTTTCAGCTTGAAGTTTATCCAGAATTTCTTGCTGATATGAATATGGAAAAATATCAAGGGTATAACTCTGAGACTCTATATTATTATCAAAGTGCTTTTCTGCCCTTAAAGCCCTTGATAATCTTTCTTTTTGGCTTTCTGCATAATATTCAAATTCTTTAGAATTCCAATAACTTTCAAAGGTAGCTTCAATTTTTAATATAGTCTCAGGCAAGTCCTTCTTAGTAACCTTAACATTCCATTCAAGGCCACTTGAAATAGCTGCATTTGAAAGGTTTGATGAACCAACATATGCAGTAGTAAAACCTGTATCACGATAAAAAACATATGCCTTAGCATGAAGTCTTGTTACCTTTGTGTCATAGCTAACCTTGATTTTTGTATTAGGAAGTTTCCTAAGTTCTTCAATAGCCTTAACATCAGTTGCACCCATATATGAGGTTGTTATTATGCGTAATTCCCCACCATTTTGGGTAAAGTCCTTTAGTTCGTTAATAATTAATCTTAGACCACTCCACTTAACAAATGACACTAACATATCAATTCTATTGGAAGAAACGATTTCCTTTTTCAATTCTGTGTACATTTGTGGTTCGTGAACTGCACCGGTAAAAAGTGAACTTTGTGCAATAGAAGTTTCCGGTCTTATAGTCTTAACTTTATTATTAATTGATTTTACACTATTCTTTTTATCAAAAACCGATAGAAGCTGTTCAGCCTTGCTATTAACTGCAAAACTATCAAAATCTTCATCTTCTGTTTCTTCTTTTATAACAGAAACTATCTTGTTTATTAAAGAAACTCTATCAGCTAAATTATCATCACTAATATAGTTAAGTCCTTTTTCAATAATATCAGCAACATATTGTGACAAAATTTTTGATGACTCAGCCTTGTCAATTTCTTTAATTTCAGAAAATTTATCAACTGACTCATCAATATCCTTTTGTAAAGACTCATTTATAACCTGTTCATATAAACCATCTTTTAACATTTTGTCACCTACTTTCATTTATCTTATTAAGTGCATTTATAAATTCTTTATTTTCCTTTTCTATAGAAAGAACATAGTTGATTTTCCCTTTAAGATAGCACAAATAAGAATTTACATCCGGTACACCGTTAATCATATATTTTTTAGATTGTTATGTAATATGCTATCTTTTCCATATTTCAAAAAATAAAAAATTTCTTGTCTTAACCTTTTCTTGTAATTTCTCGAAACAGTTACCTTTTCATTTACAGTTAGACCTGTTACAGATTGGCAATTACCATTTGTAATTATATGGGTTTTATTATTATTAATTTGAAAACCCATATTTTCTAGAGTGCTTTTTGCTTTTAAATAAGCTAAATATACATTATCATCACCGGAGATAGTAATGTCATCACAATAACGAGTATAGCTAAAATTATGATTTTTACACCATTTTCCAAAATGCTCATCAAAATTTTTCATCACTAAATTTGAAATAGTCGGTGATGTTGGTGCACCTTGTGGCAAAACATCTTCAAAACAACAAAATGTAGTCAACATAGCACCGATTTGTATAGGAAAATATTTTCTATTGAAGATGCTTGAATAAATCATAGTAAATGTAATACTATCAAAAAAGTCTGCTAAATCGATTTTTAGCAAATATTTTTTATTAATATGAGGTTTTGCATTATCAGCTAATGTTGCACCTTTATAATATGCTGTTGCATATTTTGAAATTTTGAATTTACTGATTATATTTTTCAGAATATATTTCTGTAGAAATTTCAATTTCTTATTTGGTACTGTTAAAATTCTTTCATTACCATTTCTTTTTGGTATAGATATATTGTGGTACATTTCATCAATATGTCTTATAGTATAAAACAAATTACCCTCACTGGTTTGTAAAAAATCTGCAAGTTGTTTTGTGTCATAAATAAAAGGAAGATTGCAACGACTTTTATATTCCAAAACCATATCTGTAGCTTTCTCGACACCATATTTTTTAACAAAATTTTGATCACATTTTTCAAAAACTACACTATCTTTAGAAATAATCATAACAATCTTCCTTTAGTATCTTTTGCAACACTAAATGTACACAAAGATGCGTAGCAGAATTTAAAATCATGAAGTGATTCCCATATTCTGTGGAGCAGATTTGTGGCTAGTCATTATGTATATAATGACGCTCTCGATAAAATTTCTAGTTAGCGACTCCCTAACCATTCTTTGAAAATCAAAGTTGAACACTGTTGCAAATGATATTTACTTTATTTAATTTTAACACCTTATACAAAATTAATAAAGCTATTAATTAAAATCAATACTACCTTTTTTGTTATAACTTCTTGTAACCTTAAAAAGTTCATAGGAAGTTACGGCTGAGAAGTAGTCTTGATACTGTTCCTTATAATTTTCTTCAATAGTTTTCACAATATTTTTCAACTGCATAATTACTGCAACAATATGCTTACAAGCATAGTTACAGTAGCAATCACAAATAAAGTTACTTACTTCACCGTTTTTATATGTAAAGTCAATTTCGTAAATATTTGTACCATCTACAATAGCCTTACCCATATTACCGGCAACTGAAAGATAAATTACCCTACCATCAAGGTAATAATCAATGCCTTTTTCCTTAACATTATAAGGTACTTTCAGTTCTGAAATATCCTTTTCCAGCAAAAAGCCTTCTTCATCTTCACCGGAAACAACAATTTCTTCTTCATCATCAACAGGTGGTTTAAACCAAGTTATAACCTTTTCATAAGGGATAACTGACTCATCAAAAGAAATAAAATAGTCACCTGCAAAGAAAAATTCACCTTTAACAGTAGTATCTGCTAAGGCAACAACCTTTTTATAGTCAGATAGCTTTATCTTGAAGTTATAGTTCACTTCTTCAACAAAGCCTCTTTCACCCTATAACTTACCATCAACAAAAACAATGTCGCCTTTATGTAAATCGAATTTATCATTGTAATAAGAAAGAACTCTGTTATTCTTCTCAAAACGAACACTAACAAGGGATTTTCTGGCTTTTACTTCAGACTTTTCTACTGTTATACTTTCAATATTTTCATTAACTTCATTATTATCATCACAATAAAAACCTATTTTGTTTGTCATAAAAATTCTCCTTTACAAGTTAGTTTTTTCTTTTCTACAATAATATAATACCACATTTACTGTCCCAAAAATGGGACTTATCTTTTAAATAAAAAGAATATTAAAATTGCTTGGAGATTATTTCTCTTATATTGTTTTCAGCCTCTTTTACTTCTTGGTAAAATTCTTGTGATGACATTCTAAGGCAACCGTTACCCATAATAATAAGTTGCTCTAAACCGTCAGAAGTAACAACCTTTACCCTATTATTCTTTGCTAATTTTTTAGTTACTTTTTCAATATATGAGTCGGCAGTTTCTGCTTCTTTGGTATAGACAATGTTGATATTATTCAGTTTATCAACTTCGCCTACACCACCCTTAACTTTGTAAGCATCAAAAACTACTATTACTTCACATTTTTTATAACCTTGATAGTTGCAAAGAATATTCAACAATTTTTCTCTTGCACCGTCAATGGTAGTTTTTGCAAGTTCCTTTAAATCTTCCCATGCAAAAATTACATTATATCCATCAACTAACAAATATTCTTTACCGTCATAGTTAGGAGCTTTTGATGGTTTATACTTAGGGTCTTTCTTTGTAAAATCAAAATGTCTTTTCTCTACATTTGTTTTCTTCTGTTTAATAGGTCCGTAAGTCTGTTCAAAAATTTGCATCAACTCATTATCAAGTGCAAACAAATCTTCTTTACCTTGATAGTTAGAAAATGACCTTTTCTTCTCTGCAATAGTTTCAGTTACTTTAAGCTGAGATAATACACTTGTTAGGTGCATTTGGGACTTAACCTTATCCCACTTAACATTATAACCTGCACCCTTAGAACAAAATACTGAGTCACAAGTGTTATCAACATCACCGTCACAATCATAACCTATACTTTCAATAACCTCTTCACTATTATGACAAGGCTCATAGCCCTTTAGATTACACACTAATTTACCTTTACCATGGGTATATTGGATAACATCCTTAGTATAATCGTGCATTGTAGATACAGGTGCAGTACCTGTAATTATAGAAAAGTCACCCTCAAGTTTCGGTGGGTTAAACGAACCACTCATATACTGAATATCAGCCATAGCCTTGCCTACATTTTCTGTTGGCACTTCAAGAGTAAATTCATAAACCGGTTCTAGCAAAATACTTTTTGCCTCTCTTAAACCTTGCCTTACTGCTCTATAAGTTGCTTGTCTAAAGTCACCACCCTCAGTATGTTTTGGGTGAGCTTTACCTGAAACTAAAGTGATTTTCATATCTGTAATAGGTGAGCCTGTCAGCACACCTATATGAGTTTTCTCGTACAAATGAGTAAGGATAAGCCTTTGCCAGTTTTTATCAAGCAAATCTTCTTTACAATCTGTTGCAAAGGTAAGACCACTATCTCTCTTTGTTGGCTCTAAAAGTAAATGTACCTCTGCATAATGGCGTAATGGTTCAAAGTGACCTACACCCTCAACAGTATTTTCTATTGTTTCTTTATAGATAATATTTCCTTGACCAAATGTTACATCAAAGCCAAATCTCTCTGAAATAATAGACTGTAACACTTCAAGCTGAATATCACCCATTAATTTTACTTGAATTTCCCCTAGTCTACTATTCCATTCTACTTTTAGCTGAGGGTCTTCGTTTTCAAGTATTTTCATTTTTTGCAATGCAGTATGGGCATCAACATCACTTGGCAAATTGATTTTGTATGTAAGTACCGGTTCTAATACCGGTAAACTTGAATTGTTCTCAACACCTAAACCGTCACCGGAAGAAGTAAAGGTGATACCGGTTATTGCACAAATTGTACCTGCAGTAGCCTCTTGGATAGCAGTAAACTTTTCACCGGAATATATTCTAATCTGCTGCACCTTTTCTTGTTCCTTATTCTTAGGACTTTGTAAAATTTCTTTTACCTTTAATGTACCACCTGTTACCTTTAGGTAAGTTAGCCTTTGACCTTTATCCTCAGCAATTTTATATACTTTACCGGCAAATTCATCACCATAACTATTCATCTCAGAATAATTATAAATACAATCTAAAAATTCCTCAGTACCCTTTAGCTTTAGTGCTGCACCAAACATACAAGGAAAAATCTTTCTATCTTTAATTGCTTTTACTATATGGGATTTTTGTAAGTTACCCTCTTCATATTTAACCAATAAATCTTCATCACATAGTGCAATATTTTCATAAAATTCATCAGTATCTACAGTATCAAAGTCAACACAATTATCACTTAGCTTTGACTTTAACTTAGCCATTTCTATTCCCTTATTAGCACCGGCAAGGTCCATTTTGTTAACAAAAATAAAGCAAGGCACATTATATTTTGCAAGAAGTTTCCACAATGTTTTGGTATGACTTTGCACACCCTCAGTACCACTTACTACAAGAATTGCATAGTCAAGAACTTGTAAAGTTCTTTCGGTTTCAGCAGAAAAATCCACATGACCGGGAGTATCAATTAAGGTAAACTGTGTATCCTTATAATTTAGTACTGCTTGTTTAGAAAAGATTGTAATGCCTCTTGCTCTTTCAAGAGAAAATGTATCTAAAAAAGAATCTCTGTTGTCAACTCTACCGATTTTGCTTATGTTACCTGATTGATATAACAAAGCCTCAGAAAGTGTTGTTTTTCCTGAGTCAACATGAGCTAAAATTCCCACAACAATTTTCTTCATTTTCTCACTTCCTTAATCTGTCTTTTAATATTCTATCATACCCACATTTGTTATTCAATAACCTTTACAAAAGAAAGAAAACTAACCGGAGAGGGTTAGCTTTCTTCCATTTGAGTGGTCTAAAGTGATTGCACTTGCTGAGTTAGTTTTCTTACTTGTACAGTCAACATTCTTAATGTACTTATAAGTAGTTGTAGTATCAACACCGTTTACATTCTTACCGTTATACTGTAGTTCGTAATCACTGTCACCCTTAGCATATGTATTTGCAGTAGCAGTAACATTGAATATTATTCATATATGAATAATATTCAAAGCTACCGTCTGTGTTTTCAGAATAGTCATACACTTCACCGGTCTTTTCAATAGAAACTGTACCACCTGTATTGGACAATGTAACCAAAAATAAGGCAACTGCAAGTAAAAGTAAACTACTTACAGTTGCTTTTTCACAATAGAAACAGTTTTTCTTTGTTAATTATTTACAATCCCCACATAATATGAAATATTCATTGTAAAGCACTAGGAATTGTGGTATCATATAGTGGATAATTTGAAATGAGGTGCCACATTATGGACAAAAAAAGAGGAAGTTTTTCCGGTGGTCTAGGATTTGTCTTTGCGGCAGCCGGTAGTGCAGTTGGTTTAGGTAACCTATGGCGTTTCCCATACCTTGCTGCTCAATACGGTGGCGGTATCTTTCTACTGGTTTATCTAATCTTAGCAGTAACATTTGGTTTTGCCCTATTAACTGCTGAAATTGCTATTGGTAGAAAGACAAAGCTAAGTCCTGTACTTGCCTACAAAAAACTAAACAAAAAGTTTTCTTTCTTAGGGTACATTGCAACCCTTGTACCAATCATCATTATTCCTTACTATTGTGTTATTGGTGGTTGGGTTACAAAATATGTAACAGTTTATGCTCAGGGACTTGTTGCTCCGGTAGCAAAAGATGGTTACTTTAGTGACTTTATCGGTCATCCTGTAGCTCCACTAGTATTCTTCTTAATCTTTATGCTACTCAGCATTGTTGTTATTATGCTTGGTGTAAAGAAAGGTATCGAAAAGTTAAGTAAATTCTTAATGCCACTACTTATTGTACTTACTATTGGTATTGCAATTTACGCACTGACACTTCCAAATGCAATGGAGGGTGTTAAGTATTACTTAATTCCTGACTTTAGCAAATTCTCTATTTTGACAGTAGCAGGTGCTATGAGTCAGCTATTCTACTCAATGAGTATTGCAATGGGTATTATGGTTACTTACGGTTCATATACAAGAGATGATGTTAACCTTACTAAGTCAGTAAACCGTATTGAATTTTTCGATACACTTGTTGCTTTATTAGCAGGTCTAACGATCATTCCTGCAGTTTACATCTTTAGTGGTGAAGAAGGTCTTTCTTCTCAGGGTGCAGGTCTAATGTTTATGACATTACCTAAGGTATTCCAGCAAATGCCGGGTGGTAACATTATAGCTTTACTATTCTTTGTACTTGTATTCTTCGCAGCAATTACAAGTTCCATCTCTGTTATGGAAGCTATTGTTTCTTCACTAATGGACAAGTTCCACCTAAAGAGAATTCCTAGTTGCTTAATCGTTATCGGTATTTGCCTACTACTTGGTATTCCATCATCACTTGGTAATGGTTTATGGGCTAATATTAAGATTCTTGGTATGGACTTCTTAACATTCTTCGACTATATTAGTAACAGTATTCTAATGCCTATCGTTGCATTCTGTACTTGTATTCTTGTTGGTTGGGTTGTTAAGCCAAAGGTTCTTACAGATGAAATCACTAAGAATGGCGAAAAGTTTGGCAGAAAGAAACTTTTCAATGTTATGATTAAGTACGTTGCTCCAATCTGCTTACTATTTATCTTTGTTACAGGTATTCTAAGTCAGCTTGGTATTATTACAATCTAACATAAACAAATTAAGGACTCAACAAAAAGTTGAGTCCTTTCTATTTATACAACTTATGTATACAAAAACTGCTATGGAGATTAAGTTCCATAGCAGTTTATTTTTTATGTAGTTTTTAGATTACTCTATGCTTTTTCCACTTACCGGACAAGTATCTTGCTAAGTAAGCAACTCCTCTTGCATACCAGTCAATGAACATTCCTAGCCATACACCTAGGACACCCCAACCAAGTACCATAACCATTACATAGCTACAAATAATTCTGAATACCCACATTGAAATCATACTAACACCAAGTGAGTAGTTAACATCACCGGCTGCTCGTAATGAGTTTGGAAGTGCAAAACTTAGTGGCCATACAGGTAATGATGCAATACTGAAACATCTCAAAACGAATACTGCAATTTCTGTTGCTGATGGTGAAAGTGAGAATAGACTTACTATATACGGAGCAGTTACAAGTAACAGTAGCTTACATACCCAGTCACTAAGGTAAGTTAGTTTCATTAGCTTTTTGGTGTAAACCTTAGCATCCTCAGCACTACCTGCACCTAAGCATTGACCAATGATAGTTACCATTGAAAGACCTATTGCAGTACCGGGAATGTTTGGGAAGTCAATAACCTGAAAAGCAATTGAGTTGGCTGCGATTGCATCTGTACCAAGAGTAGCAACCATACTTACAACAACAATTTTACCGATTTGGAACATACCGTTTTCGATACCACTAGGAATACCGATTTTAAGAATTCTAACAACAAATGCTTTCTTAGGAATATATTTCTTAAGGTTATGTACTGCCATAGGGTTTTTCTTAGATAATGCAAAAATTGTCATTACAACACCGGCAACAACTCTGCTTATCAAAGTAGCAAGTGCAACACCGGCAACACCAATTCCGGCACCAAAAACAAATACAGCATTTAGCACAATGTTAATTGCATTCATCAGTAAGCTGATGTTCATACTGATTTTACTGTTACCCACACTTCTGAAAATAGCAGCACCGGCATTATACATACCAAGGAATGGATACGAAAGAGCAGTGATGAATAGATATGTTTTAGCACAGTCCATAACATCCTTTTCAATAGAACCAAAAATCAATGACAAAATCGGACTTGTAAACACACAGAAAATAAGTGCAGCTACAACTGAGAAAATCATCATAATAGTTTCCAGCTGAGCACAGGTGTGTCTTGCTCTAACTCTATCATCACAACCAAAGTACTGACTGGCAATAACAACACCACCGGTAGCAAAAGCAGCCATTATCTGAATGATTAATCTATTTATATTATCAACCAAAGCCACGCCTGATACTGCTACCTGACCAACTATTGATACCATAAATGTATCAACCATACCAACACTAACTGCCAAAAGTTGTTCAAAAATTAGTGGGACTATTAATCTGCAAATGAACTTGTTACTAAACATTAACTACCCTTCTTCAAAATACTAATAAATACATCAACTTTTCTACATTATAAATAGAAAAGAAGAAGAAAATTTCTGCCACAAAATTCCTTTAAAATACCACCTCAAATTTATTTCGTAAATATAATATTCCTATTGAGAAAAATTGTCAATGTTTAAATCAATCAAATTTATAGTTAAATTTTTAGGATTTTTATTACATTTTCTTGCTTTTTATTTTGATTTTCCACAAAATCTCCTTTTGTATAATATATACATATAACAAGGTTAGTATTTGTGCAATATAACGAAGTGATTAAAACAAAAGAAAAACACCTACCGGTTTCCCAGTAGGTGAGTTTCCTTTCTAAAGGGGGTTATAGAAAGACTATTTTTTGTCATATACTTCTTTATTTAAGCGTTTTTCTTTAGCATTAACAATAACATTTGTAGCTGCGTCACCAACAACATTTAGTGTAATAACAGCCATACCAGGTAGGTAGTTCATTGCCAAAACCAAAGAATAACCGATTAAGCAAAGTTCTGTGTTGAAACCTAAGCCCATCATAACAACATAAACCATTGTTGTACCGGCAACAGGAACTGCAGGTGTACCGATAGCAGTACAAATTGATAGGAAAGCAGTTAGTGCTAAAGTAGCAGGAGTAACATTAATACCTGCTGCAGTACCGATAAATGTAATAGCAATCATATGCATAGCAGTTGTACCATTCATATTAATTGTCATACCTGTTGGTAGAACGAAACTACTGATTTCTTTTGAACAACCAAGTTCTTCTGTACATGTCTTTGTGTTAAGTGGAAGTGTAGCTGCTGATTTTGTTGCTGCTGCGAACATACCAATCTTAGCAGTTTTCTTTAGGAATGTAATTGGATTTAAACCTGTTGTAATAAATACACCGATAGGATAAATTGTAACAACAAGTAGTAAGCTAACAATGATAGTTGTTGCAATCCAAACAAGTGTTGGTGAGATATATTCTGTACCGTAAACTGCAAATGCTCTAGCAATCATACAGAAAATAGCAATTGGAGCAACCTTGTTGATAATGAAGTTAAGTGCCATCTGTACAATGTCGTTTAGAACTTCAATAACTCTCTTAAGTGGCTGAGCCTTTTCGCCAAGTGCTGTCATACATAGACCAAGCACAATAGCAACAACAACTACTGAAAGAATTGTACTATTGCTTGAAAGTGAACTAACAATGTTAGAAGGAACTGCATTAACAACTGTAACAAGTGGATTATAACCATCCATTGTTACAAGTTCCTGAGCTTCCTTAGCCGGTAGGTTAACATCGAACCAACCCATTGACTTAACAAAGTAGGCTGCTGCACCTGCAAGAGCTGCTGCTACAACATAGAAACATATGTAGCAGATAAATGTTTTACCTGCGATTTTACCAAGTTTCTTTGGATCAGCTAAGCTACATAGTGCCAAGCTAAGTGAACATAAAACCAAAGGAACAATCATCATCTGCAAACCGTGCATAAACAACTGTCCTATAATATAGAAAACACCAATACCTTCAATACTTTTTGTTGCTGTAATATCTTGGAAGAATATTGCATCTACAACATCCCAAACATCGGAACTAATTTGTCCTTTAATAAATAGACAAAGAATACCAACTGCAAAACCGGCAACAACAGCAATCAACATCTTCTTAATGATAGACATCTTTTGCTTCTGAGCTTTCATACCCATCTCTCCTTTATCATCTTAAAATTTTTAATCCGTTATATTAATTGAAAGCACCGGTAAAACCTTTGCCCCCTTAATCGGTGCTTTTCAATAATATCCAAAAATAAAAATAGCCACCTGTAAAACAAGCGGCTTACAATATAAAGTTCTTAGTAAATCAACTTTATATCATTTTCATTACAATAATCAACCCATTTGTCATCCGGCTTTTCATCCGTAATCAGATAATCAAGCTTATCAATACTTAGAAAGTTAACAAACGCTGTTTGGTTAAATTTTGTATGATCTGCAAGTAACACCACTGTGTTAGCTCTTTTTGCCATTTTAGATTTTAGGATAGCTTCACCCTCTGTAGAGTCCATCAAACCACTCTCAAAGCTAAGTCCCTTACAACTTAGAAAGGCAACATCAACATTATATTTTGAGATACTGTCAATAGCCAAGTTACCCTGGAATGAAAGAGTATCTTCGTCATATCTACCACCGGTAGAAATAACTCTCATTTCAGCACCATCAAGTTCTTGGAATATCTGTGCTGAAAAAGTAATTGTAGTAATATTATTCTTATTCTTCAAAAGCTTCATAGCTTCCATAACTGTTGTACTGTTATCTGCCATAAGTGTACGCATTTCAGGCATAGCCTTTACAGCCATTGAAGCAATCTTCCTTTTTTCTTCTATATTAATAGATTTTCTCTTGAAAAAATGAATGTGGTCCTTGTGGTTAACTGTGTTAAGAACTGCACCGCCAAAGGTTCTTGTAACCACACCTTCATTTTTTAACTTTTCAAGGTCACGGCGAATTGTTTCTTCCGTTACATCATATAGTTCACTTAACTCTGTAACAGATACCTCGCCTTCTGTTTCAACTTTATGTCTAATTTTATCAATTCTCTTCTCCATAATTAGGTCTCCCCCTCGTTGTTATAATTATACCAAATATAAATTATAAAGTAAAGAGATTTTTGTATTTTTTATATAATAAATTGTAAGAAAATTGAGAAAATTCATAAATATTGAATATTCATAGGAAAATTATTGCCACCCACTCTGAATGGGAACTCAAAATAGGTGGCAATGTATAAAAGATGATTCGGAAAATCACAAAATGAGCAATTAATTATTTATCAATTTCTTCAACCATATCACGCATCATAGCTACATCTGCTGGATCTAGTTCTAGTTCAGTTGATTTAACATTTTCCTTAATCTGGTCAACTGTTGTTGAACCACTTAGTAGGTTAATGAATTCGCCCTGAGCAAGAATCCAAGCAAGTGCTAGGTTTGCGATTGTACAGTTGTACTTTTCGCATAGTGGCTTCCACTGATCCATAACATCCATAGCCTTCTGCATATTGTCTGGCTGGAACCACTTCTTAGGAATCTGTGCACCAACAGGCTTATAATCTCTTGGCATTGTACCGGAAAGAAGACCCATTTCTAGTGGTGAGTAAGCCTGAATTGTAACACCATTTTCACGACAGCAAGGGATGATTTCATCTTCAATGCCACGGTCTAGAATTGAATACTTAGCCTGAACAATGTCTAGTTCGCCATGCTTTAGATATTCCTGAATTTGCTTAATATCAACATTAGCAGCACCAATAGCCTTAATTTTACCCTGAGCTTTAAGGTCATTTAGTACTTCCATTGTCTTCTGGATAGGAACATAATATTCACTACCTTCGATTGACTGCCAGTGAGTCATATATACATCAACATAATCAGTACCCATTCTCTTTAGAGATTCTTCAATTTCTCTCTTGATTGAGTCACTGTTTAGGTTTTTATATAGCTGAATGCCGTTAACCTTATTGAAAAGGTCACCCTTCATTTCTTGGTCCCAAGTAACACCACACTTAGTGATGATCTTAACGTCTTCTCTGTTCATTTTCTGAAGAGCCATACCAAGAATTTTTTCACTGTTACCAAAGTTGTAACCCGGAGCTGTATCAATTAGGTTAACACCTAGCTTTGGTGCTTCAACAATTGTATCAACAACTGTCTGTAAATCGTGGTCGCCACCCCAAGCTGAGCCACCACCGATGGACCATGTACCAAGACCCATTCTTGAAACGTCCATACCTGTTTTACCAAGTTTCATAGTCTTCATTTTAATCACCTTTTTCTAAAAAGTATTTATTTTAATGTAGCCTTTAGGTGCCTAAAGGCTACGCCTATTTTAAAGAATATAATCTCTGTGGTACTTTGCTAGCATTTCTTCAACCATTTCCTTGTTCTGAACACCGGATGTTGCACCTGTGTGTTGAACTGAAATAGCAGCAGTACAGTTAGCATATACGCCACATTCACGAATATTTTTGCCCTGAAGAATTGCTGAAATAAAGCCTGATGCAAAGTTGTCACCTGCACCGATTGTATCAATAGCCGTAACACCCTTACAAGCCGGTACAATCATAGCACCGTCAGCGTTACGAATGTAACAACCTCTCTTGCCTATCTTCATAACAACATTCTTAACACCACAGTTATAAAGAACATCTGCAACCTTAGCTTCATCTGTTTCACCTGTCATCAGACAAGCTTCATCAAAGTTAGGGAAGAAATAATCTACATAACTAAGTGCTTCTTTAATATCATCAAGGGTTTCGCCCAGTCTTGGCTTAATCATATCAGCAGTGATAGTCATACCCTCTGCTTTAGCAACCTTGAAGATTTCAACAAGTGCTTTACCGTCTAGTAAAGGACAGTTAAAAATACTTGCAAGAGAAAGAATTTTAGCTTGTTTCATTTTTTCAAAATCAACATGCTCAATATTTTCTTTCCATAGACTACCGTTTCTGTTAGTAACGAAAGTTCTTTCGCCATCTTCAGTAACAAGTCCAATGTTCATTGATGTATCAATGTTAGGATCAATCTTGATACCTTCAACATCAATGTTGTCTTTTTTGCAAGAACGAAGAATGAATTGACCTGCAGCATCATCACCAATACAAGCGATGATACCTGTCTTAAAGCCAAGTCTGCTAATAATAGTAGCTTCGTTCATTGCATCCCCACCAACTGTCATTGCAATTTTGTCAACAGGGTAGGATTCAATATCAAACATATCTCTTGATACAGGTCTTAGAGGAATATCAACTACTGCTGCACCAAGACATATTACATCTAACTTCTTTTCACTCATTATTCATCAGCTCTTCCGTCGTCACCGAACAACTTAATCTTGTACATAGCTCTTTCTTTGATAGCTTTTCTTACTTCTCTCTGCATAGCTAGGAATGGTTCATCCTTGTGAGCATTAACTGCTTCCATAGCTGCCTGGCAAAGTTCTGTATGAATGTTGATCTTAGCAATGCCAAGGGAGATAGCCTTCTTAATATCTTCATCACCGATACCAGATGCACCGTGTAGAACTAGTGGAACATCAACTTCCTTAGCAACTGCTTCAAGTACATCAAAAGCTAGCTTTGGTTCTGATGAATATACACCGTGAACATTACCGATAGCAACAGCTAGTGAGTCACAACCAGTTCTTTCAACAAATTCCTTAGCCTTTGTTGGGTCTGTGTACTGGTATTCTGAAAGAGCTTCTTCATAAACTGTTTCGTTACCAACATGACCAAGTTCAGCTTCAACAGGAATGTTGTATGCGTGGAAATAATCAACACATCTCTTGATTTCTGCAACATTTTCTTCATATGGAAGAGCAGATGCGTCACGCATTACTGAATTCATACAGTGGTTAACAGCATTCTGTAGGATTGTCATATTACGACCGTGATCCCAATGTTCAATAACAGGAACAGTAGCTTTCTTAGCCATTGAATCCATCATATAACAGAAATCTTCAAATGAAGTATTACCTGTGAAACCTGTACCGAATGAAATAATGATTGGAGCTCTTAGTTCTTCTGCTGCGTCAATAACGCCCATTAGCATTTCAGCATTCCAAACATTAAAGTGAGGAATAGCGTAATGTCCTTCTGTTGCTTTTCTTTCCCAATATCTGATATCTGATAACATAATTAATTCTCCTTATTTTATTTTGTAATTTTACTCAGCTACTTTAACTACGCCCTTAACCATATCCGCTTTCTTAACAGGGTCAATAGCGTCTTCAAATGCCTGTTGTACATCTTTATAATCGTAAATATGAGTAACCATATCCTTAACATTGAACTTACCACTTGCAATAGCTTCGATTGTCTGTGGGAAGTTGTTGCAATAACGGAAAGAAGTCTGAATTGTAACTTCTCTGTTAATCTTTAGGAAGTCAATTGGTACTGGCTTTGACTGAGTACCAACCATCATAATCTTACCACCACGAGCAACAATCTGAACTGCCTGTTGAGCTGTAAATACAGAACCGGCTGCTTCAAATACTAGGTCAACACCATGGTCACCATATAATTCTTCTGATCTTAATAGAGCAACAGTATCTTCTTCTTTACCGTTGATAACTCTTGAAGCACCTAACTTCTTAGCAAGTTCAAGACGCTTATTAAGAACATCAACAACTGTAATATCTGTTGCACCTAGACTCTTACATGCCTGTAGTACCATCAAACCGATTGTACCACCACCAAGAATAACAATACTCTTACCAAGCATTGCACCACCAAGAATTGCTGCATGCATACCAACTGCTGCAGGTTCTACTAAAGCACCTTCTAGTGTTGACATACCTTCAGGAATATGGTATGTCCATTCTTCAGGCTGAGTCATATACTGTGTTAATGCACCCTTGTAGTTAGGCTGTGTTGCCATAAAATCTACACCTGGGCAAATGTTATATCTACCTTCACGGCAGTATTCACATGTGTTGTCAGGAACACCCGGTTCAATAAGAACCTTGTCACCAACTTTAAACTTTGTAACCTTTGAGCCGATCTTTACAACTTCACCTGCAACCTCATGACCTAGACCAATCTTTGTGTTAGGATCTTTAGGTGGGATGAATGGACCAAACTCAAAACCGTGGATGTCAGAACCACACATTCCGACATATTCAACTTTCATTAATATTTCATTATCTTTTGGCTCCGGAACAGGACATTCCTGGATTTCAAACTTCTTAGGAGTTACCAAAATAGCTTCAGAATTTTTCATAATTATTACTCCTTTTCTTTACCGGAGCCTAGTTGCCTAGGCTCCGAACTCATAAAGATTTACTCAACTTGAGCTTTTGCTCAAGACCTGCTTTTTAATATTTTCTCTCTTAATAAATTTTAATTAGTCAACATTACCGATTTCTTCAACAGATTCGCCTCTTGTTTCAACGCCTAGGAAGATGATAGAAACTGCGATTACTGCTGCGATAACTGCGATAACGATAAATACATTACCAGGTGTGTTGAATGATGCTGTACCGTCAGCATTACTTACTGTACCTGCGATTGTTGGGATAAGTGATAGGAAGATAACATTACTTACACGACCCATTGCATTACAGAAACCTGAACCTGATAGCTTAGCTGATGTTGGCCACATTTCTGGAACATAAACTGCTGATGCGTAGCAAACATACATATAAATAACTGTGTTTAGGATGAATGTCATAACGATGATACCTGTAACACCTAGAGAAGGAGCTAAAGTACCTGTAGCAATACCTAAACCGGCCATTAGAACTAGTAGAGCAACACCGGTAACCTTACGAGGTAGCTTATCCATAATTAGAGAAGCGATGAAGATACCGAATGGAGCACCGAATAGACCAAACATTGTCATAAACTGTGAGTCTTTTGTATCATAGCCCCAGCTTGATAGTAGTGTAGGCATCCAGTTCATTAGTGTGTACTGGATTGTGTTCATACCGATAAGTACAAGTGAACCAACGATAGTTCTCTTTAGAAGTTTGCCCTTGAATAGAGCTGAATAAGGAAGCTTCTTAACTGGCTTTTCTGATACTTCCTGTACCGGAGGAAGAGCCTTGCCTGTTGACTTTTCGATTTCCTTTTCGATCTTTGTCATAATAGCATCTGCTTCTTCTACTCTACCCTGAGATTCTAGCCATCTTGGAGATTCTGGGAATTTAACATAGATGATAATTGATGCGATGATTGATAGGATTGATGGAATCATAAACTGGATTCTCCAGTTCATTGCCTGGCTAACGCCTGCTGAAACGATTAGAAGTGCAATACCATTGCAGATTGGGTGAGCCCAGTTGCCGATGAATGATGTACGGCTTGACCATGTAC
>OGEO01001017.1_pt1 | contig 20161 bp, 19 predicted proteins | sample 1570661 | NCBI WGS metagenome assembly OGEO01 (sample SAMEA2582142, study PRJEB24529) | metagenome | biome: Human gut stool | place: China | collected 2011
ATTGTGCCATGTTGCATCCTTTCACTAAAAATATATCAAATGGCAAAGACCAGACCGTCGCGAAGTCTGGCCCAAGCCGTAAAAACAATGATGAGTATAAAATTAGATGGTGATTAAATCATACCGATGAAAGTCCACCAAGGGATACCTATTACAAAGAGTAAAATCCAGCTCAAGATTGCTAGGATACCACCAGCAGTCCACCATTCTTTCAAGTTATTATAACCTGCAGAGTAGATGATAGGACCAGGGGATGCACCGTAGTGAGTTACGAGACCACCAAATGCATTTGTAGCAAGCAATACTAGACCAAACATAACAGGATTAACACCGGCTGCCATACCTACCGTTAAGAATACAGGAAGCATGGATGCGATATATGCAGTACTAGAAGCGAACAAGTAACGAATTACAACGCTAATAGCAGAAAGAATCAATACTACTACGAGTGGGGACACATCGAGTGCCAAGTTTGCTTCCATAAATGTAGCAAGCCAAGCAAAGAATTTAGCTTTTGTTAAAGCTGTGGATAAACCAAGGATAGCACCGAACCAGATGAATGTGTTCCAAACAGCTTTTGTTTGAACCATATCTTCCCATGTGATGATGCCGGATAAGAAAACAACAGTCATAGCAACTAATGCTACTGCTGTAGGACTCAAATCAAAAGCGACAGCTGGGAAAAAATATCCAATAGAAGGCCATGCCCAACCAAGAAGAGCAAGGATGAATACAACAGCCAAGATTTTTTCAGACATTTTCATAGCCCCTAATTTTGCAAGACCTTCGTCTGCCAATTTCTTATTGTCGATTTTTACAGCTTCAGGACGGTCAATCCAGTAGCCTACAAGAGGAACAAAAATCAACATTACAAGGCCAGGAATGGCCAAAGCCACTGCCCATTCGACCCAGTTCATAGTAAGGCCTGTAATCTTAGTAACGAAATCCAGTGCCAACACATTAGGAGCCATAGCTGTTAAGAACATAAAGGACGTAATCTTTGTTACGAAGTAACCATTCATCAAGATAAAGGAACCGCCGCGTTTTGCAGTATCACCAGGGTAAGAACCGATAGATTCTGCAATGGATAAGTTAATAGGATATACGATACCAGCTGCACGTGCTGTATTAGAAGGTGTTGCTGGAGACAAGATTAAGTCAAGAAGCGCTGTTACATAGCCTAAACGCAATACTGTGGAACCGAATGCACGGATTAAGTGGTACGCTACACGGTGACCAAGACCAGTTTTACCAAATGCAACGCTCAAGGAGAAGGCTGCAATGATCATCCACAACGCTGTAGAGCCATAGCCTACCAAAATGTCTTTTGCATTATCCATGAATAATGCAGAAGCAGATAATACAGATAATAAAATAATTTGAATGGGATATGGTTTTAAAATCAAACCTAAGATACCTGCGATATAGAAGCCAAATAGGCGCCATGCCTCTGCAGAGAGCCCTGCTGGTGGAGTTGTAAACCAGAGGATAATTGGGATCAGCACGATAACGGCTAATTTTACAAGTCTTTCCATGTTTTTTCCTTTCTTATAAACATAGGCATATACTGTTCATCCTAACACTACCCAAGTAATTCGTAATACGCGACTATTACTTTATGAATTCTTGTATTTAGTATGCTTTCATTATACGTTGATAATCATTTTCTGAAAAATAGATTACCTTTATAGGGGTCATAAAAATTTTTATAACTGTCATTCATACTTTTTATGCATTTTACTCATAGTTTTTTAGGTGTAAATGTAAAAAATGCATGTATACATCTCAAAAAGATGTATACATGCACTTACATGTTATGATTGATACTCTCTAAAAATACTATCATCTACAACAGTATGTTTTTTATAGTAATCTCGTACGTACTCTATGAATGTTTTAACGGCAATTAAATTGGCCGACTCTTTTGTGTATACCATATTGGTATCACGCGTAATATACGTGCCATCCTTGCTACGCAATGGGCTAACATAAATATCTTTGTCTTTACAAGATCCAAGCCCCATATAGGTTAGAATAGACCATCCGAGTCCGGCCCGCACAAAATGACGACATGTACTCATGGAATTGACGTCCATCGCCACAATAGGGGGCTCATCAAAATGCTCGGCACACCATTTTTCAATGATATTAGCCACCGATGCATCAGTTTGGTATCGAATAAATGGCACCTTCTCTAACGATTCTGGTGGCACTAACTCTTTATATACCAAGCAATACGGTTCTTCCAATAACAATTCTGAATTGCCTGATACTTCATATCCACCACGTGCAAACGCCACCATACAATCACCGGTATTAAACATCTTCACTACTTGATGGCTGAAAGCTGTCTTAACTTGAATATGCACATCTGGATACTGTTCGCGGAACGATCTCAACAAAGCTGGTAATTCATAATCTGCAAAATTGATGGATGATGCAATCTTCAAGGTACCTTGAATCTTACCAGTAGACGATGTCAATGCATGGTCTAAGGCCTCTCTATCATGCAGCATGCGTTTGCAATAGTCATAATAGATTTCACCTTGTGGCGTCAATGCAATGCCTTCTGTGGTACGAAGCAACAAGGAGTATCCTACACTATCCTCTAAATGACGCAGTCGATAGCTCAAAGCAGGTTGCGAAACAAATAACTTTTCAGCTGCTTTTGTTATATTACCTTCATCTACAACGGTTACAAAGGTACGCCATTCTTTATCATCCATAGTCGTACTCCTTTTTATGACCAACCTAATTACATTATATATTGCTTATCTAGCATTCGCAATGCCTGCAAAGACTTTGCCCCGTTCACCATCGATGGTAACCTCTGCGCCTTCCAGCAATACGTCATAAGCGTCTTTGGCACCTAAGATGACAGGAATACCATAGGTAATGCCTGCAATAGCACTATCCGATGTGTACCCATCTTCAACGGCTACAATACCGCCTGCTCGTTTAGCAATGTTCATCAACTCTGGTTCCATAGTCCCTACTACGAGGATATCGCCAGATTGGAAGCTTTCATAATCATTCTTATGATTAGCTGCAATAAATACGCGACCCGTAGCGGATTTACGCAAAATACCATTGCCAGACAACAATACCTTGCCTGCAATATGAACGCGAATCATATTCGTGGTACCCGTAGAACCAGATGGCACACCAGCAGTAACAACAACTAAATCACCCGAGTTGATGGCATTCGCCCCAAGAGCACAGGTAATCGCTTGTTTCACCATTTCATCGGAGTTGATATTTTCACGCCCCTTGATGGCTTCAACGCCCCAGCACAATTGCATGCGGCGAATCGTTTCATCATGCGGTGTAATGGCGATAATTTTACAATCTGGACGGTGACGAGCCACACTAATCGCAGTATGCCCAGATTCGGTACATGTTAAAATCGCTGCCGCCCCTAAATCACTGGCGACGCGTACGCTAGCCAAACATACAGCCTCAGTAGTGGTCACATCAACGCTTTCCTGCGTTCTGCTCTTATGATCATAAATGACGGATTGCTCCGTTACCTCTGCAATGCGCGTCATGGTCGTAACAGCTTCCACCGGATACGCGCCATTAGCCGTTTCGCCAGACAACATAATAGCATCGGTACCATCTAAGATGGCATTGGCCACGTCACTCGCTTCGGCACGCGTAGGACGAGGGTTTTGAATCATAGATTCCAACATTTGCGTAGCCGTAATAACAGGTTTGCCAAGACGATTACATTTTTCAATCATCATCTTTTGCAATACCGGTACTTCTTCGGCTGGAATTTCTACGCCCAAATCACCACGAGCAATCATAAGACCATCTGCTACATCGAGGATTTCATCAATATTATTAACCCCTTCAGCATTTTCAATTTTGGCGATAATCTTAATATCCTTTTGTTCAGATTCCAAGATGCGACGAATGGCCACCACGTCCTTAGCGCGTTGCATAAAGGATGCGGCCACAAAGTCCACGCCTTGTTGACAGCCAAAACGCAAATCTAATTCGTCTTGCTCGGATACAGGCGGCAAGCTAAGCGCTACACCTGGCACGGCCACCCGTTTACGATTGCCGATTTCACCGCTGTTTTGAACGGTGGTAATAATGTTATTACCTTCAATGGTATCAATGGTCAATCTAACGAGGCCATCAGCTAAGAGAACCGTATCGCCAACGTGAACATCGCCTACTAAACCTTTATGGTTTACAGTACTAATCTCTGACGTGCCTTCTACATCATCCGTAGTCAATGTAAATTGTTGCCCCGCTTCGAGGAATACCTTGCCTTCTTTAAACAGTCCTAGACGAACCTCAGGGCCCTTTGTATCGAGCAATAATGCGATTGGTTTATTGACAATCATCGCCGCATCACGCACCATTTGCATGCGCTCCGCTTGCTCTTCGTGCGAACCATGAGAGAAGTTAAAACGAGCCACATTCATGCCAGCGCGCATCATATCTTCTAAAATACCGAACTTATCCGTGCCCGGACCTACGGTACATACGATTTTTGTACGTTTCATATATCCTCCTAAATTGAATATATACTATTGTACCTCTACAGAACCTTCACCTAAAACAGATTCAATACGTGCGATGATCTCATCTGTCGGTGCAAAGCATAATTGAGGTGATAAATTAATTCGTTTTCGTTGTTTGTGTAAATATAATGCTGTCGGTACTTGCCCTTCTGCTTGTGAAAGTATTTCCTTCAACGCATTGCTATTCTCTGGCGTATCATAGGCACCTCGAATATGGATAGCGATTTGTCGTGCATTGTTGTAATTTACCTTTAATGGTGCAATGCGATCAGCAATAATCTGCACACCCTTTTCATCCGCATCAACACGGCCTCGCACCTTAACAACCATATCGACAGCCAAGAATTGTTGACTCTGTGCAAATACCTTCGGAAATGCCACCACTTGAGCCGAACCAGAGTAATCTTCGATGCGAAGGATACTCATGACATCGCCCCGTTTTGTAGGTCTATCCCCTCTTTCAGCAATGAGACCGCCAAAGGTAATCGTTTGACCATCAAAACGCTCTGGGTTTTCAAGGAGTTGCCCTAATTCAAAGAGGCCTTTCAGTTCCTTGTTATAGCCTTGCAATGGATGGCCCGTAATATAGAATCCGGTGTAGTCCTTTTCATCCTTCAATTTATCATCTTCCGATAAATCAGGTAGATTAGGTACTGGAATCATATCGACATCATCCGTGCTTTCACCAAAGAGACTCATAGTCCCCATGGCAGCATCCTTTTGCTGCTTAGCCCCTACAGCCTGTGCACTTTCATACATATGCAATAACTGATTGCGGTTTTCCTCAAATCCGTCCATAGCACCGCAGCGAATTAAGCTTTCCAGCAACCGTTTATTAACGACCTTGCTATCTACGCGACGACAAAAATCGGTAATGCTCGTATAGAGACCATTGGCCTCACGTTCAGCTATGAGTCGATCGATAGCATTGTCCCCTACGTTCTTGATGCCCCCAAGACCAAAGCGAATGGCATCACCTTGTACGGCAAAGCTGCGCAAGGAATGGTTTACATCGGGACCGAGGACCTGCACATTATGTTTTTTACAAGCATTGATATAGTAGGTGAGCTTATCCATATTTTGCATAAAGCTTGTCATTGTAGCAGCCATAAATTCTGGGAAATAGTGCGCCTTAAGATATGCTGTTTGGTACGCAATATACGCATAGGCCGCACTATGGGATTTATTAAAACCATAGCCTGCGAAGTAAACGAGCAAGTCAAATACTTCGTTTGCAATGGACTTTTCAATGCCATTGTTGATAGAACCTTGTATAAAGGATTCACGCTGTGCCTTGAGGACGGATTCCTTTTTCTTACCCATCGCACGGCGCATCAAATCCGCTTGACCAAGGGAGAAACCGCCCATGGCAGACGCAATTTGCATAACCTGTTCTTGGTAGAGAATAACGCCGAACGTATCTTTCAAAATAGGTTCCAAAATCGGATGTAAATAGGTCACCTCTTTTTTACCATGACGACGGTCAATAAAATCTGCCACCATGCCAGATCCCAAAGGACCTGGGCGATAGAGTGCAACGAGAGGGATTAAATCCTCAAAATGCTCAGGTTTCAAGTCCATAACGAGCTTGGTAATCCCATCGGACTCGAGCTGGAATACACCGGACGTATCACCCTTAGTAAGGAGCTCACAAGCTGCTTTATCATCTAATGGGATAGCATCTAAATCGAGGTCAATACCTCGGTTTGCCTTGATGAGCTTAAGGGCATCCCCCATAACGGTTAATGTACGGAGGCCCAAAAAGTCCATCTTTAACAGGCCTAACTCTTCAATATTATCCTTATCATATTGAGTGACAAAGCCTTCTTCATTAGAGTTTTGTACAGGCACATGGTCATCTAGAGGGTCCGCAGAAATTACGACGCCCGCCGCATGGGTAGATGAGTTACGCGCAATGCCCTCTAATTTTTGACCGAAATCAAATAACTCTTTTACATTAGGATCTGTATCATATAAGGCTTTTAAATCTTTACCCTTTAAGGCCTTTTCTAAGGTGATACCCAGTTCATTAGGGATCATCTTTGCAATGCGGTTGACCTCAGCTAATGGTAAATCGAGCACACGACCTACGTCGCGAATAACGGCGCGAGCCGCTTCCGTACCAAATGTGATGATTTGGGACACGCGAGCCTGTCCATATTTTCGCGTTACATAATCGATGGCTTCACCCCGCTTTTCATAGCAGAAGTCGATATCGATATCAGGCATGCTTACCCGTTCTGGATTTAGGAATCGTTCAAAGAGCAAATCGTATTGTAATGGGTCAAGGCCTGTAATGCCTAGTAAATAGGCTACAACAGAACCGGCTGCAGAGCCACGGCCTGGGCCAACTAGAATATCGTGTTCTCGCGCATAGCGCACATAGTCCCATACGATAAGGAAATAGTCTTCAAAGCCCATCGTTCCGATAACATCGAGCTCATAATCAAGGCGTTTTTTAAGCTCTTCCGATGTATCGCCATATAAACGAGGTATTTCTCGTTCACAGACCTTGCGTAAATAGGTCTTAGACGTTTCGCCCTCAGGCACATCAAAGTGCGGCAAATGGTGTTCATCAAAATTAAATTCTACATTGCATCGTTCTGCAATCTTTAATGTGTTTTCTAAGGCCCCAGGGATGTGTCCAAAGAGCTCCGCCATCTCGTCCCCAGATTTGAGATAAAACTCATCATTAGGGAATTTCAAACGATCTACTTCAGCACGACGACGGCCAGTTTGAATACAAACGCGGATATCCTGCGCATCAGCATCGTCTTTCATAACATAGTGGAAATCGTTGGACGCTACGATGCCGAGACCATATTCATCAGCTAATTGGCATAACACTTGCTGAGCCCGTAACTCTTCAGGTAAACCGTGATTTTGAATTTCTAAAAAGAAATTGTCTTTACCGAAGGTTTCAATATACCACTCAACAGCACGGCGGGCCCCCTCCATATTATCTTGCAAGATATATTGAGGTACTTCCCCTTGAATACACGCACTAAGGGCAATAATGCCCTTGCTGTATTGACGCAACAAATCATGGTCAGCACGGGGCTTATAATTAAAACCTTCCGTAGAGGCTTTCGATACGATTTTAACAAGGTTTCGATACCCTTCCATCGTTTCGGCTAGCAAAATAAGATGTTTAAGTCGTTCACGGCTACGCCCCTCTGGCTTATCTAGGCGGCTACCTTCTGTGACATACACTTCACACCCAATAATCGGTTTGATGCCTTGTGCCACACATTCTTTATAAAAATAGATGGCTGCATACATATTGCCATGGTCCGTAATGGCAAGGGCTGGTTGTTCCAGTTCCTTCGCGCGGCGCACCATATCCGGCAAACGGCTGATGCCGTCCAATAAACTAAATTCCGTATGACTATGTAAATGTACAAATGGCTTCATGGTACACCTCCTTACGGTCTATGTGCAAAATAGATATTTAATGATTTCTTTCGAGCCTTCCAATCTGGTAAAAATTGGGCCACTAAATTGTGAAAGTTCTTGGAATGATCCAAGTATTTAAAATGGGCAAACTCATGGACCATAACGTATTCAATATAGGCCTGAGGTCCTTCTAATAAACGCATATTCATCTTAATGAGCTGCTTTAATGGCGTACAAGAACCCCAACGACTCTTCATGCGCTGTTGCTTTACCGTTGGCATGGGTACATCAATATGTTGCTGGTGAAAGCGTTGATACACGACCTTCGCCCAATGGGTAAACACCTTTTCCCCTAGCTGGCGCCAAAAGGTTTGCATTAATTTATGTTTGTCTTCATAGGTATAATCAGATTTAATGAACATCACCATGTGATTAGATCCATCAAACTTAATATGCGGTTTGCCAGATGTTTCAAGCACCTCTAGTGAAACAGGCATGCCTAAAATAGATACGGTTTCACCCGTCACATATTGCAATGCCTCTATCCGCTGTGCCGTTAGCGCCTCTAGTTTAAAACGAGCCCGCTCAATAAAGGGTATATTTTCAATAACAAACGCATCGATTCGATGATCTGGTACATAAGCATTCGCCGAAACATGGACACTATCATCCTTGTGAACACGCATGTTTATATTCTTTACACGCTTGATTGTTAACTCATATTCAATTGTGTCACCATTGTAGGTAATAGACCGAGTTGTTGAAGTATTCATACCTTTTATTTTATCATAAAACACTCATAAAATCGTAAAATTCTGGTAATTTTAATAGGAATTATTCGATATAAGCAACAATAAAAAAATAACAGATAGTTGCTTGGTAAAACTCAACTATCTGTTATTAAAAAAACAATATTATAATTACACATTAATTATTAATTTGTAGCATTCAAAATTTTAAAAGTATTATTTCTCCTTATTTACAATACTCATGCATTAATAATATCTAAGTGTAATTTCAACATTTTTTTCCGTTACTTTATTACTATAAAACTTAATCAAAATAAATATTCACTCAATATGCCCCTTCTAAAAGATATCTCTATAAGTAAATATTAAAATATCAAATTTTAATTATATTACTTCAAAAGTATATTATCTTGATGATTAATTATAGTTTGAAAGTTAGTTAATATTTTTTCATTATAATCAGTATTTAGATATTTAATATTCATATACCACTTATGATTATCATCAGAACATAAATCAAATTTTAAAAATTTTATTTCTTTTAAGTTTAAATAGAAAGTTGAAAAATTAGCTGCATTAATATTAAATCTTAAGCTCTCTAAAAGAGCATTTAAACTAACAAACTCATCATTTGATGTATTAGGTAAAATTTGAACAACAGCTATATTATCTACAATACCATTGATTTTTAAGCGTCTAGATAGTAAATTATATATTTCACTTTTGGAATAATCTATGCCAAAACTTTGATTAGTAAATAACTCCTCTTCTGGCCATTCACTATAAATAAGGGACTCATAACTTATATCACTTCGATTATCTAATTTAAAAACTGCTCCACTTTTCAAATTCAATCGATAATAACCTTCAGATGTATTAAGAATGAGGCTCTCATTACTATTCCAAACCTGAAAAATATGATATTTCTCGCCTGTATAAATAAGAGTCTTTTCTATCCTATCGGCAAAAATATTAGTTAAATACCAATCAACGTTCTTATCATTCTGTACTTTCTGAATAACAAACAAACTATCTTTAGCAAAAAAAATATCCGTGATGATCCCATTATTAATATTTAACATAGATAAATCAAGATTAATTTTTTTACTTATATCTTGAGCATTATAAAAGTTTGCATTAGAACCATTGAGAACTACAACTACACCTTTATCTGGACTCCATACTTCATAATAAGATATAAATTTAAATCTCAATACATATGCCAAAGCCAATATACAAACTATAATAAAAAACCAAATAAGATGTTTTCGCCTATATCCCATTTACTCCACCTAATCTAAAATATCATTAAATCCTTTCTTAGCAACCCTATCTCTAATAATGAACTATAAATGCAAGATTTCTAGCCAATTGTTACGTGCTATAACTACAATATATCCATCATTCCTTGGATCCTCTAATACATATACTCTATACAATTCATTTTCATATACATAACGAGTTTTAGCTTGGTCAATTAACTCCCAATTCCCACTTATAGGTTTTATTGATTCTATATCTTTATGTAATGAATCTTTCCTTATATTTCTTGCCATACCTTTTGAGAAAAGAGTTCTTCTGTTCGACTCATATACTTCACTAGCATTCAGATATTGTTCTCGCGGAAAAGCTGCATTTAAAGCTTGCGTCAGTTCTACTCTAGACTGCTCAACTTTATCATTAAACAAAAACCTATAGCCTAATCCACAAATTAGCCATACGAAAAAACAGCCTATAAATGTGTACCAAACAACAGAATAAATTGTTTTAAATTTCATTCCTAAAAACCTCTATATTGCCTATATACTAATCAACTCCTACTTCCAATTGGAGTTCTACTTATACATTAGTTGTTGAGATAGCACAATCTTGCTGCCCATAATTAATTTCTTTTTTGTAATATTAAAGTCACTTTATCAGAGCCTCGTTCTTTAAATAGCTCGAGATAAATATTAGTATCATAATCATGTCCAACAATACGATTTTTGTTGATTTCATTCCATTCTACGTTTTCTTTTGAAAGAATTCTTTTAATATCATCAAATGTAATAGAATCATATGTGATTTTAAGATTAATATTTTGATAGGCTCGACCAGACGCATAATATTCTTCACTGACTTTTTTAGAAGATATATCCTCTAACTTTTGCTCATATAATTGAAGGCTTTGCATTTGCTCCGGCCTTTTAATATACGCATGTAAAGAAACAAGTCCCATTAGTAGAAATCCAAATAAAGCAAAACCGACATAAAACTTAACTGAAAAAGGCAAACTACTCAATTTAAAATAACTTTTATTCATATTCCACCACGAATCTTTTTTTCGATATTGAGATTCCTTCTACTATGTTTTATTTGTCTTAGTTATTTAAAGATCAAAGAAAATCCTAAAACAAAAGTTGCAACAACATATAAAATACCCGCATCTGCAATATTACCTATAATATAAAGAATTACTCCTATTACAAGCAAAACTATTCCAATGTTCATATTCCCCCATTATTTATCTATTTCCTTCTAATCAAGCTCGTTCTCTCTATCCTCATCAGCTCTTAGCTGAGTATTATATTTGGCTAAGAGGTTAAGCCTTTCTTCAGTAGACGTAACCCCGCTACTGGATGCATTATCAACCATACATGCTATCAATTCATCAATAATGTCATCTGCAATTGGCTTAGAAACTTTTATATTCTTAAAGGCTTAGACCATAATGCATTAATATCACAAGTATCAACATAAACAATATAAATAGCCGTGGAGAAATTCTATATTTAATTAATACTTTATTCTCTTTTACCCCAGAAAACTGTGGGAATAAAAGTAAAAAAAATAATATTATACAAACCAAGAGAAAAGAATGACCATCTTCTAATAGCAATCTTTCTATTACATTCATATTTTCGTCCTAAACAAATAAAATAAATCATCTTATTTATTGTCAAAAACAAATTCCACTATAAACAGCCCAATAAGCATAAGGATTGCAATAATCCGTGTTAGAGTTGATTCAATAGAACCTAGAGGTTTAAAGTCACCATTAAAACGAATCCCTGTATATTGAGGAAATATTATTGCCCATAACAAGATTAAAGTCGCAATCACCCAAGAATCAACATTTTTATTAATAAAATCAATAATTTCATCTATAAAATACATTATATTCTCCCTATATTAAATTTAATTTTCCTCATTAGATACAGATTATAACAGCCCATTATCCATCAGTAATCCCAACAAAGTAAATATAATATTTACTTTACCTGTCTTTTTCTAATTTAATGATGATATCCTTTGTGTTTATATCATGAGTAATATCAACCCAAATATTATCATCTAAATCATATCCTATAATATGACTCTTATTTACTTCACGCCAGTTTATCTTTTCTTCTGAAAGTATATTCTTTACTGATTCCAAAGTAACACGTTTATAGGTATTTTTAAAAACATAAACCTGCCCGTTTCTACCTGTAGCAAAATGCTCTTCACTTACTTTATACGTCGATATAGCTGCTAACTTTTGCTCATATACTGTTAGTTTTTGTATTTGTCCCGGTCTATTAATATACGCAAGCAAAGTAACAAGTCCCATTATGAAGAATCCGAACAAGATAAAACCAATATAAAATTTTACCCTAAAAGGTGTTCGAACTAATATAGATTTTACACCGCTCCATACTTTCATAATGTCTCCTATACGATCAGTTAATATTCAATTCACTTCTATATTTCAATTATATATTAAACCAACTTATATCACCAACGGATATTTTAATATTGTTATCTTTTATTTATTTTTATAGTTAGCCTTAACAAAGAATGCCAAAGCGTTAGCACAGGCATTTATACTATAGTAATACAAAAGCACCATCTACCTGGATCCGACTTATGTGTCGTTTCCTATTAAGATAGATAGTGCTTTTTAATTGGTCTAATTAAGTTATTCAAATAAACATGTTCCACTCACATACAATGTAGTATAGCACTACTTTATATTTCGTCGTGCTGCTAAGCTACCAGCGCTGTTAGCTAGGCCCGCTCTATTGATGTGTGGGTTCCCATGTTTGTACGTTTTTGGCTTGCTACTTTTATCTTCTACCTTTGATTTCTCAAATTTAGTAAATAGATTATCTAACTCGCGCAAGAGCGCACGTTTTTGTGAGTCTTTCAACTCGAATACTTCACCTTTATAGGCGATGTATTTATTTTTTAGTACAGGACTGAGATCATAGATGGGCTCGTGTTGTTCTCCATTTACATCTAGCAGCTCATCCAAGGTCAATCCATAATAGCGAGACAGGGCACAGAGTGTATCTAAATCCGGTTCACGATACCCTGTTTCGTAATTTGAAAGCGCCGCATTACTGATACCTACGGCCTTTGCTACTTCGATTTGGCTTTTGCCCATGCGCACGCGAGCACGCTTTAAGTTCTTATAAAACTGCATGTTCATCACCTACATCGATACATAAACAACTACAAACTATATATTTTATAATAATGTATCACTGATTTTTATAGTAGTGTATCACTAATCTTTATAGTAGTGTATCACTGATTTTTTTGAAAGCTTCATCAGCTACGGCTAATGTACGTTCGATTTCACTGCTCTTGTGGCAGATAGATACAAAGTTACTTTCATAAGGGCTTGGCGCATAGTAAATACCATGGCTCAAGTTATGGTGGAAGAACATTTTGAATTGTTCTTCGTTGCACGCTGCAGCATCATCAAAATTCTTAACTGGTTTATCAGTGAAGAAAATGGTGAACATGGAGCCTACCCGTTGTACTACAACAGGCACATTGTATTGTGTAGCCAATCGTTCAAAGCCTTCACAAAGGGCTATAGTTGCGTCTTCTACTTGTTTAAAAATAGTTGGATCTCGTTGCAAGATGGAAAGTGTTGCAAGGCCAGAAGTTACGGCAATTGGGTTACCACTCAATGTACCGGCTTGGTAAATAGGACCAGCTGGTGCAATTTGGTTCATAATCTCACGAGAGCCGCCAAATACAGCAAGTGGCATACCGCCGCCAACAATTTTACCAAGGCATGTAAGGTCCGGTTTAATATTGTAACGTTTTTGTGCACCGCCGCTGCTAGCACGGAAGCCACACATAACTTCGTCAAAAATCAACAATGCACCATGAGCCTTAGTCACTTCTCGCAAGGTTTCCAGGAATCCTGGTTCAGGAGGTACACATCCCATGTTACCTGCAACTGGTTCTACGATGATAGCCGCAATTGTATCACCCATATCGTCGAATAATTTGCGAACCGCATCAGAGTCATTGTACGGCAAGGTTATGGTATTTTCTGCTACACCTTGTGGAACGCCTGGGCTATCTGGTACGCCAAAGGTAGCAAGGCCAGAGCCGGCTTTTACCAAGAGTGCATCACTATGACCATGATAACAGCCAACGAATTTCACGATGCGATCTCGACCAGTATAGCCACGAGCTACACGCAAAGCACTCATAGTCGCCTCTGTACCAGAGTTAACGAGGCGGATAACCTCCATAGATGGCATGAAGGCTTGCACCTTTTTAGCCAATTCTGTTTCTAGTAGTGTAGGCGCACCATAGCTAGTACCGCGAGGAATCGCCTCTTGTAAGCTAGCGATAACTTCAGGGTTCGCATGGCCCAAAATCATAGGGCCCCAGCTCAACACATAGTCGATGTATTCGTTATTATCGATATCATAAATACGGCTGCCACTAGCACTGCTGATAAACGGAGGGTTAGAACCTACACTGCGGTAGGAACGAACTGGACTGTTTACACCGCCTGGCATATAACGTTTAGCCTCTTCAAAGGCCTTTTCAGATTTACCGAGTTGGAACATGGTTTCTCCTTACTTTTGTAACCATTTAGCAATATCTATAGCATGGTACGTAATAATAATTTTAGCACCAGCGCGCTTCATAGAAAGCATTGTTTCCATAACGAGGCGTTCTTCGTCGATAAGACCAGCTGCTGCAGCGGATTTAACCATCGCATATTCGCCAGATACATTGTATACAGCTACAGGTAATTCATAGCGGTCACGTGTTTCACGAACGATATCCAAATAGGACAAGGCTGGTTTAATCATAATAATATCTGCACCTTCAGCGATGTCGAGTTCGATTTCTCTGAAAGCTTCCAAGCGATTAGCTGGGTCCATTTGATAGGATTTGCGGTCCCCAAATTTAGGTGCAGAGTTAACGGCACCACGGAACGGACCATAGTAAGCGGATGCGTATTTTGCAGCATAGCTCATAATAGATACATTAGTATAACCTGCCGCATCAAGGGCTTCACGGATAGCACCTACACGGCCATCCATCATATCGGATGGAGCCACCATATGGGCACCTGCTTCTGCTTGGCTTACCGCTACTTTACAAAGTAATGGCAATGTTTCATCATTCAAAATTTCATGGTCATCAATCATACCGCAATGACCTGTTGTAGTATATTGACACAAGCATACATCAGCTACGACCAATAGGTTTGGCACAGCTGCGCGAATAGCTTTGATAGCTTGTTGTACAGGTTGGGACATATCCCATGCAGAGGAACCTTGTTCGTCCTTATATGTAGGAATACCGAAGATTTCTACGCCAAGAATACCAAGATTATATACCTCTTGAGCCATTTTTACAGCTTCATCAACGGATAAGTGGTATTGGCCTGGTAATGTATCGATTTCTTTTTTGATACCTTCACCAGGAACGATAAATAATGGATAAATTAAATCAGTTACGTCGAGTGTCGTTTCCCGCACCAAATCTCGCATTTCTGGACTGATACGCAAGCGGCGAGGACGGTATGTTAAATCGTACATGTGATCCTCCTAAATGTCCTTTACAATAGCATTGACTAAGCCATCAGTTGTATATACATCGCTGATCACAGCTGGTTTAAGGCCTGCACTCATAGCTGTAGCAGCGGTGATAGGTCCAATGCAAGCAATCTTAGTATTGCCTAATAGTTTCAATGCATCATCGCCCAATAATTGAATTGTATTTGTTACGGTAGAAGAACTTGTAAACGTAATATAGTCTACAGTACCTTCTGTTAAGGCATTCACTAATGCTTCTTGTTGAGATGTATCTTGTGTCGTTTCATATAAACGCAAGATATCTACATCTATATCGTGATGACGCAAAGAGCGTGGAATTACGTCGCGCGCTACTTTTGGTTGGATGAGCAATACGGAGTCCCCTGCCTTTAGCTCTTCTTCAAGAGCTTTTACAGCAGATTCAGCTTTATAGTCTACAGGAATAATATCTGGAACAATGCCGTATTTTTGAAGTTCCCGAGCTGTAGCACAGCCAATAGCTGCCACTTTAGAATTACCTAATGCACGTGTATCCTTGCCCTCTTTGTAAAGAGCATCAAAGAAGTAACGAACTCCTTCACCAGATGTGAATACGATGCATTGGTATTGTTTTGTATTATTGATGATACGACGATCTTCATCAAATAACTCCAATGGAGATGTTTTAATCGCTGCTGCTTCTACTACATTAGCACCTTGATCTGCTAATTTTTCACGGAATGCACTAGCTTGGGAGCGAGCGCGTGTAACTACAATAGTTTTACCGAATAACGGTTTATTATCGAACCATTGTAATTTTTCACGAAGGTTAACTACATCGCCTACTACGATGATAGCTGGCGCTTTTAGTTGTGCCTTTTCTACGTCTTCTACTACATGTTCAAGGGTAGATACGAGAACCTCTTGAATCGTTTTTGTACCCCAGCGAACAAGCGCTACTGGTGTAGAAGCTGGGCGTCCATGAGCCATCAATTTTTCTGCAATGGTAGGTAAATTGCCAACACCCATTACAAAGCAAAGTGTATCAACGGCTGTAGCAAGGCCTTCCCAGTGAATACCAGATACTGCTTTAGTTGGATCCTCATGACCGGTTACAACCGCAAAGGATGTAGCCATAGCGCGTTGTGTTACAGGAATACCTGCATAGGCAGGTGCTGCAATTGGAGATGTTACGCCTGGTACAAATTCAAATGGTACACCAGCTTCCCCAAGAGCCATCGCCTCTTCACCACCGCGACCGAACACGAGTGGGTCGCCGCCCTTTAAGCGTGCTACAATTTTGCCTTCTTTACCTTTTTGAACTAATAACTCGTTGATTTCCCATTGGTGCATTGTGTGATCTTTACATTGTTTACCAGCATAAATCAACTCTGCATCTGGGCGAGCCCATTCTAACAAATGAGCATCTGCTAAATAGTCATATACAATTACATCTGCTTTTTCAATGCATTCGCGACCTTTTACAGTAATGAGTTTAACATCGCCAGGGCCTGCACCGATTAGATATACCATACCTGTCATTTTATGATTCCTTCCTCTATGAGAGCATCTACAATATGTTTGCCCCCTTCTTCATATAAGGCTTTTGCAAGGTTTTTACCAAGAATTTCAGCTTTCTTTGCTGGGCCAGAAATTTCTCCTTCGTATACCGTTTTACCGTCGAGGGATGCGATCATGGCCTTTAAGGTCAATTGACCTTTATTGATAGTACCATGTACCCCCATCGGCACTTGGCAACCACCATTTAACTGACGCAAGAAGCTGCGTTCCCCTTCAACGACATAGCGTGTAGCTTCGTCGTTAATAGGAGCTAGCATTTCAAGCATTTCCGTATCGTCAGCACGACACTCGATAGCAAGTGCCCCTTGACCAACAGCAGGAATCATTTCATCAGCCGTGAAGACTTGTGTGATTTGGTCTTCTAAGCCTAACCGTTTTAACCCTGCTTGCGCCAAGATAACGCCATCTAATTTTTCTGTTTCAATCTTGCTCAAACGAGTTTGTACATTTCCTCGAATCACCTCTACCTTAAGGTCAGGGCGGACGTGTAATAACTGCGCTTGGCGACGCAAGCTACTCGTTCCAATACGAGAGCCTTGCGGCAATTTATCTAATGTTTTGTACTCTGGGCTCACAAGCGCATCGTAAGGCACTTCACGAGCAGAGATAGCACCAAGGGTTAGCCCTTCTGGCAACTCTGTAGGCATATCTTTCAAGCTATGTACGGCGATATCAATGTCGCCTTTGTGCATAGCTTCTTCTAATTCAGCTGTAAACAACCCTTTACCACCCACTTGAGCCAGTGGTTTTTCTAAAATACGGTCACCCTTTGTATTAAAGTGAACTAACTCGACCGTAATGTTTGGATACAGACGTTGTAACTCTGCACTAATATGTTCAGCCTGCCACAGGGCAAGGGCACTTTTTCGCGTGCCGATTCTAATATGATCTCTCATGGCCTTAGCCTTCTTTCTCAAGATTAAACATATCTTTGAATAAATCCCAGTACAAACCTTCTTCCTCTGTACCAGCGATTTCGTTAAAGTGAATCATCGGTTCACGCAACATTTTGCGGATGATCATGCGACTCATAGAGTCCATAATGCGGCGCTCCTTATCAGAAATGTCAGGCAATTTCGCTAATGCGCGATGTAACTCACGACGGCGAATGCGTTCTGCTTTTTCTGTAAGCAATGCCATCATAGGACGCACCGTTAAATAGCTCAATTTATCTAATAATTCTTCAATAGCATCGTGAATGATAGGTTCTGCACGACGAGCTTCCTCTTCGCGCTGTGCCTTATTTTCTTCGACTACACTTTCAAGAGAGTCGATATTAAACAGGTAAATACCTTCCATATCTGCTACGCCGGGATCGATATCGCGTGGTACCGCAATATCAATCATAACGATTGGTTCGCCCTTACGAAGAGATGTAATTTTCTTAGCTTCACGTTCCGTAATAATATAATGTGGCGCCCCTGTAGATGTAATGAGGATATCCGCATCTTTAGCGTAATCTACAAAGTTATCGAGCTTAACAGCTTTACCATTAAATCGCTCTGCTAAAGCCTCTGCCTTGGTAAAGGTTCTATTGGATACAAAAATCGTTTTTACACCCTTTGCTTGTAAGTGCGTTGCGGTCAACTCACTCATGGTGCCTGCCCCTAAGATGAGTACAGTCGCTTCAGATAAAGGTTTATCTAAGCTATCCTCAGCTAGGTTAACAGCGGTGTAACTAACGGATACAGGTGTATTAGCAATACCTGTGTTCGTCCGCACCTTTTTACCAACACTAATAGCGCGTTGGAATAAAATATTAAAAATTGTGCCCGTACAGCCTGCGCTATAAGCCTGAATATAAGCCCCTTTTAATTGGCTCAAGATTTGACCTTCCCCCAACACAAGGGAATCAAGGCTTGCAGATACGCGGAATAGATGTTCAATGCAATCGCGCTCTTCGTAGAAGAAGAAAGCATCTTCATCGATATGGTCGGCACCTTTTAAATCCTTTAACACTGCCAACATATATTCTTTAGGGAACTCTACACCTTCTAAGGCCGCGTAAATTTCGGTTCTATTGCATGTAGACAAAATAACGCATTCGGCTACACAGTCAAATTCATAGAGACGGTTCAGTGCTGAAGCTACCTCGTCCTTATCAAACGAGAAACGTTCACGCACCTCTACAGCGGCACTTCTATGATTTAGACCTAATACCACTAATTTCATGGTCAAGTTTCTCCTCTATAGTCATCCACTCTCCCTTGAGAATGGCTTCAAAAGTTTCTACGGTCAGATGATCTCGCCAAAATTTCTGTCGAGCCTCTGGGGTAGGAAGTAGTAACTTTACTTCTTCTCTAAATATTTTAAGTCTAGGCATAGCCTTTTGCAACTGACCATAACGATTCATCATATCTTGCCTTACGAGACGATTGATACGAGGCCCTATGTTATTAGCACTAATAGCGATATGAAGATCACCTAATTCAAGGGACGAAGGAACAGTAAATCTGCACGCCCTAGGGTCATCACTGCGATTCGTCCAAACGCGGTGTTTTTTCCCCATCTCATATAACGTATAGTTTAATTCGCCATTATCTGTGCAGATAAAGAACAAACTGCTCGTTATAATGTGTTTTTCATCGTCCTTTGTGAAAGCACGGTCGTACCAAGTGATACGATTATCTTTTGCCCATTGGCAAATCCTATCTGTTACAGTGGGAGCGATTACCACAATATTGCACGGCTCATCGATAAAGAGCTGCATTCGTCGCTCTGCGACCTCCCCGCCACCAACGAATAGGATTATATCTTCTGTTGTAGGTTGAAATGTTATGGATACCATGGCTGTCCTACTATATACAAAAAAATCGGCTTGATGGTCAAGCCGATTTTCAACTGCCTACATAAATCGTTTCAGATATACGCCGATACGCCCTTTACGAGAGGTACCTGTAATAGCTTCTACCTTCATTCGGCCACGACCACGCATGGAAATGACATCCCCTTCTTTAACCTCTTGGGATGCCCCCTTAGCTGGTTGCCAGTTTACTTGTAATAAGCCCGCATTGATAGCACTCACCAATTTAGTGCGAGATACACTAAATCCAGAACTTGCTACCGCATCTAAGCGCAAGGAAGCGACTGTAGT
>OGEO01001049.1_pt1 | contig 19683 bp, 14 predicted proteins | sample 1570661 | NCBI WGS metagenome assembly OGEO01 (sample SAMEA2582142, study PRJEB24529) | metagenome | biome: Human gut stool | place: China | collected 2011
CATGAATAGAGGCATCAGCTTTTCTCGATCCATTTCAACTCGATGCTCATACGTCGAATCATAGCATCGTTTTGAATCTCCAATATATATTTTACATTTACTCTGCTGAAGCGTACACCCACCCAGGTCTTTTGGCATCATTACATTCCAGTGGCAAATCAGGTTATTAATTTCGTCTTTAATCCATTTAAAGTCATCTGATAAAACTTTACATACTTCCATGTCTACAGAACTTGCCTCTACTTCTACCTGCATCTGAGTAATCTTAATATGTCTGATTGCTTTATGTTTCATGAAATGCAGCATGCTCTGATGTGGAAGCTCACCAAAGTGTTTTAGAGCACGAATGTTAAAACGATTATTCTCTATATCCAGTACATCACCTACCCGAAGCATTGCGCAAACAAATCTTGGATGCACACATCCATTTCCAAATCCTTTTGAAACTTCTTTTAATTGATTGATGATTTCTTCATAGTTGGATTCACCATGTAATTTCGATGCTTTACTTGCAATGACATATAATCGTTCCGGAATCACCGAATTTTCTGATATAGGAATTCTTTTGTTCAATTCTGATGCTCGATCTGCATGACCGCTTCTAATATAAGAAGAAACAAGGAACATCAGGCATTTCTGGATATTCACTTCCCAAGGAATTTCATTATCAAAAAAGTTTGTTGTTTTAGTCTGTTTTCCGTTCGCAGCTTCATCAAATGCTTTCTGATCTTTTATAAGGGCCTCTAATTTAGAATAAAAAAGAGCTGCCTCCCTTTCATCGGTCAACTCACTAAAAATCCGTTCTTCTATATACTCTTTGAAATCTTGATTCTGCCAAAGCGTGACTAATTCTTCGTATGTAATTGCCATCCCTATATCATGTTGATAAGCACATTCCAATAAAAGCCACAAATCTCCTGCACTTAACTTATCAATTCTTTCTTTTCCAAGAAGCATCTCAATCACTTCCAAAATATTTACTGAATGACTATTGTCATGTCTGCTAAAATGCTGGAAATCATATGCAATAGTACTTGTCCATGAAATATACTGCCTTTTTCGTTCACGCCATTCCGTCAGAATATCATTTCCCTCTGCCAGTTCTTCACAACGACACTCAAATCTTCGCTCTATGTATGAGTCTGCCGGAGAACGCATATATGATTTTTCCGCACGCCAACTATTCATTCCTTCATTTCTACAATCTTCCATCGTTTCTTCATCCCCTTTTTTCAGTATTTTTTAGAAAAGTCTCGTGTTTTTTATCTGCCAGTTTTGGAATCCTGCAATACAGCTTTCTCTTATTCTTGTATGAGAAATGTCAATTTTCATCCCATAACTATCACAATACTTTTTATAATACTCAAAGTCTTCATACAGTTGTTCATATCCGCTTCCCTCTGCGTTGATATTCAATTTCTGAAATAATTCCTCTTCTTTTTTTTGCACTATATCACCTGTCCCCAGTTTTATGAACAAATCCCATCCTGCATAGAATAGTACTCTTCTGCAGAAAAGTGTTACACGTTGCTCTCTTTTATGTGCAAGGTGTGAGACAAATATGTCAAGATATAGCATAGTATCCTTTTCTTTAGGCTCTATGTCACTAACCATCCAAAACTCTACATCAACCAATAGTTGCTTCTTATCATCCCAAAGAACATGATTTTCAAAAAGTGTTTCTTCAATCCTCTCTGACAAATAATAAATTATATTTGTATTTTCTTCTCTCAAATCTTTTTTATCAAAAAGCTCCTGCCTATTTTCATTTAAGAAGCATACCTTCATTATCCCTGTCAATTCAACAATAGAAACGGGGTGAAGCATCGCCCACCCCTTATCACTCCCATATTCCATTGCCCGCATTGCAAGTTTATATATATACAGGTTCACCTGCTCTTTCAGGTTCATACTATAACACACTCCCTCAAGTATCCCATGACATTACTGTCTGGAACACGGTATCGCAATACTCGTCCATATTTCTGTTCGATTCATCGGTCACTTCATCCATAAGATAATCTTTATTCAATATCTGAGATATATTTATATCTTCCTTTGAATAAAAATTCCTATAAAAATCAAATGCTGATTCTGAAATCAGAGTTCCAATATAGCCTTTCTTTTCAAATTCCTGTTCGACTAATTTCATAAATTTATCATAGCGTTTATGAAACTCTTTCTGTCCTACCTTTTCATAAAATGCTAGAATATAAGGATATAACCATTTAATGCCCCAATGCATCAATACTTCACAGTTCTCTCCCGATCGGAATCCTCTGTAAAGAATCTCTGCCTCATCATCCACATATATTTCATTCCCCAGACGGCTATTTTCTGTCATGATCAATAACAAATCTGTAATCTTTTTGCGCAGATCATTGTCATCTTCAAATATAAATAAATTATGTGCCTCCATAAGTAAAGACTCCAATGTTATCATAACCTGTGCTGTTGTATGATCTATTTTCTTTTTTCTTTCTGTTACAATTTGTGTCATCAACAATTCCAGATTCTCATTTGATGCCTTCTTTTTAATTGATGCTTCTTGCATACTTTCCATTCTAGGTGCAATCGGTTCAGACATCCGCAAACCCATTAACTTAGAAATATAATCTTCACTCTTTTTTTCCTTATACTTTTCTTTTAAGGATTTAATCAGACTTTCTTCGAGATTTTCTTTCATTATATCCCAGTCACATACAATATCGAAATCAATACTCTCTTTCACATATCTGTGAAAATTTATTCCTATATGATTACTGATATCAAAAATAATTGCTCGATACAATGCCCTGCACATATTATGATTTTTCTTTAGAGCACTCAAAACAGTCGTACTGTCTTTCTCATGATATCCTAATCGGGTAGATACTTCCCTTCCTGCCTTCTTATTTAGTTCTCTCGAAACATAATCTGCATATTCTGTATCTTTAAATAAATAGAAAAAATTCCATATAAGATCTGATAATTTACAAGAATTCAAAATAGCAAATGGCACAAAAACAATACTAATCCTATCGTTATCTATTGGTTCATACTTATATCTGACAATAAAGTTAAAAATTAAATTCTTAAGTTTTGAATAAAGTGAATCATTTATATATTGGAAATATCCATAATAAAGCTGTTCTCCAGCCAGTTCCATCCTACAATCTTCATTTTTCCAGACAAGATTGCCTTCTGTTAAACGTTTCCAATTTTCTTTTGTTATTTTCAAGGTATATTCTTTCGATTTATGATAGTGCTGTCTAGAGTAAATTGGAAGATCAACCACCATCGGCATAGTTTTCTTTTGAAACCATAGCGTTTCTGTAACAGACAGTCTTCCTATATCTGACGGCCCCATGCATATATAACATATAAGATCCTTATCAAACATCTTTCTGTATCTTTGCATACCCTCTTCTATCTCATCTTCTGATAGTGGATGGTTTTCATCCTGGAGCTTACGTCGTATTGTCCTCTTATATCCAAATCTTCTCATCTGTTCTACCATAGGACTTACTGGATCATAATGTGTATTTAATGCATAAACACATGGAATCACTTTCTTTGCACCTTTTTCCATTAATAATGCATAATAGAAAAACAGAAGATTTCCATTATTCATAGTGTCATCAAAAATCAAAATTATTTTATCTTTGAATTCATCAAAGTTCAGACATTTCATCAAATATCTGTCGCTAATTCTTCTAATCTTCCTTTTCTTCAGCAATTTTGATAATTTTTCATCAAACTCTCTGTCTGCGAGTTTAGTTACCCAATATCCTTTTCTTGTGATTTCTATTAGAATATCAAATTCAAAATCGTTAATTAATTTTTCCAAATACTCCTCTATCTTATCAATCGTATGATATATATTGTTTATCTTCAACATGGGATGATCATTCCTTCTCTAAAATCCACTCTATTAGTTACTTCCCACAACATCTGTGTCGGTAACACCTTACCATCTATCTGATCATCCCTGCGTTCGATCATCTAATATAAGGGATGATCTATTCTTTTTTCCCGGCAGTTGTACTTCATTGTGAAGAGCACTATATACTACCGCATCATCATCTTCTTTTACATATATTGCATATTCTTCATCCGAATACCCTTTTAGTAACTCAAACATTCCTCTTACCTCTCTCCTGGACATCTGCGGTGACACATACTTAAGTATAGTCTCATTGATCACATAATATGATTCTTCCAGACTTCCATTCTTTAATCGTTCTAATGTTTTTTCCTCAAGAAAATGCCCCGCCTGTTCCAGATTTTCTGCCTTCAGATGGATCTCATCTGTAGTCATTTTTAATTCATTCACCAGAAGCTTTTCCTGTGCTTCTGTCAGTTCATATGGTTCCCTATAAATAATGAACTTATGTGCTGTTGGTACTTTCTTCTCTCCTGCCGATACCGTGAGTGCCATTCCCATCCTACACTCAACATTTTTCATGTAAAATATTCTATGTCTGAATTCAATAAAAGAAATTTCTCCCCATTCATTATTCACTAAGATACAATATGCAACATCCAGATGCTTTGATACAATAAAACGCCCCTGATATTTCTTAAGCACAGGATTTCCCTTCATATCCTTTATCTCTGTATCTACTGATAGAACTGCAGCACAATAGGATTCTACGCTCTTCTCCGTTGTATCATGTTCCGGATAAAGAATCAGACGACCATGCAGAATTTTATTGTTCTCCTGAGTATCTGTAGAATGAAAAAGGGTACTGTATTTCCCAATATATGACTTCACAGCCCGATCCTCCGGGTTCATTGCAAACACTTTTGGTGAAAAATCCAACACAGATGTCTTCCTTTGATCTTCAAACATAAACACAGCCGGATCAATCTCCAAAACATCTGCGAGTGCAAGAATCGGATAAAGACTGAGTGATATACTATTGGAAAGAATTCTGGACAATTCGGACTGATTCAGTGAATATCCTTTCTCTCTGCACAGACGTAACAAATCGCTCTGCTTCAAACCTTTTTGCGCAATATGACTCTTCAGAATCGCAATCACCTTTCTATTTAATTCAGTTCTATCTTTCTTTTCATTCATATCTGCATAATCTCTTTCATATCTGAAAATTCATTTTCGTATCTGCATAAGAAAAAAACTTCCAAAAAAGTGGAAGTATTCTAACAGATGAAATGGAAAAAGTCCAGTGATTTTTATACGGGAGATTCACTTAATATACGCTCCATACTTGATAAATTTTCTTTTGCAAAAACTGTTTCCGAATTACTCGCCCTGTTTTTTACCCTAGCTTTAATCACTTCTAAATATGGCTTGAACCACCTGCACAAGTGCAAATGTGTTTTTCAATTGCTAAAATATTTTATCATCATTCCATAATAAGGTTTTTTCATAATGCTTTGTTCAAGAACGTCTATGCTTTCAGCTATTTTTTGACAAGACTCACTTATCACCCAACTTGTAAACGGTCTTTCTTCCTGTTCCATTTGTTGGTCTATAATTTTGTTTTGCCTTTTGAACGTTTCTTCGTCCTCTGGCTCAGAAAAATCAACATCATCATAATCTATATCTTCTGGTTCTACCTCTGCTTCTGCCTTATCCAGTTCATCTTTGTAAGCATCAATTCCCTTTTGTGATATTTCGTAATTTTCCATATACTGTGAAAGCATTGTAAAATCCGAAAGAATCACCTCTACATATCGCTCACAGGCTTTTTTGCTTTCCGTGCTGGACAGCGATTTTCTTATCCATGCCGGCATATTTTTTAAAATATCATTCGGATATATTGATGCCAAATAATTCTCATCTGGATGGTTAAGCACATCATAGTACATTGGAGACATCAAAATTCGTCTGTGAATAAAGGACTGGATCTGTTTATATTCTGAAATAATACTTTCCAGTTCATCAATTTCTATATCACTCAGAAATTGTTTTTTATCATTGAGCGTCTGCTTAAAGATAGGCATCATGTTTGGCAGCCGTTCCCATGTTATCTGAATAATATCCTTCGGTTGGTCATATTCATCGATTTCTTCTATGCCACCTGCAGCAACAAATTCTTCATGTGCCTTCTTCTTGGCACGCTGGTGCGGAGTCAGCTTCATCATGACTTGTTTATGGCTTTCATAATCCTTAACAGTCGAATAATACTCTTTTAATTCATACCATGCCAGTTTGTTATGTCTATAATTATTGCTCAGTTCAACAACGAACGATACGAAAAAGGACGCAACCACACCGGTAGTCAAAGCAAATACAATATTATAAAATCCCGCCCCTTCTGGCACTAGTGCCATCGCTACACCAAGTATTGTAACAACGCTTGCCGAAAATATCACACATGCAATTAACGTTGTTTTCGGATAAAACACAAATGACAAAAAACGCAACGCTTCATTTAATCTATTCTTTAATCTCATATCCACTTTCTACCTATTTTATATCAACGTACTTCTTTCAAACCTGTCATCTCTTATTAAAAATCAAGTTGATGAAGAAATTCAGATTACCGCTAAAAGTACGAATAAATATCGATACCAAGCAAACCGAGCATTTATTATCGGACGTATCAAAACAATAGTTTCCAAAATCCTGTGTAATCTTTTCAATTTATCTGACATTGATAGACTATATAAGGAATCTCTCCGATGCAGATCTCAGATTATGCCTGGAAGAACATTCCGGCAGAAGAAGAACAAAGCAATAGGCAGAACACATTTACATATTATGTATCACGCGTTCTGCCTCTTTATTTACCTGTAATAATATATTCAACCCACTAACCTCTATATATTCATATTCTAATATATAGCCTGTTTAATTATCTTCATTGCAGATATTATCAAACCGCAAGATTATATCATCTCTATTTCTTTCGTCAATATTCAAATTTCAACTGCTTTCATTCTTCTATTAGCGGTTGCTATACATTTTCTCATAGTAGTTCTGATATTCGCCACTTATGATAGTCTCCCACCACTCACGGTTATCGAGATACCACTGGATGGTCTTCTTAATTCCATCCTCAAACTTGGTCTCTGGCAGCCAGCCCAGCTCGTTGTGGATCTTAGTTGGATCGATAGCGTAACGCATATCGTGACCCTTACGATCGCCAACATGAGTAATCAAACTTTCCGGCTTTCCCAGTTCCTTGCAGATAATCTTCACAATTTCAATATTCTTCTTTTCATTATGACCGCCAACGTTATAAACTTCACCAACACGCCCCTTGTGGATAATCAGATCAATAGCTTTGCAGTGATCTTCCACGTACAGCCAGTCGCGAACATTCAGACCTTCGCCATAAACAGGTAATGACTTGTCTGCCAGTGCATTGGCAATCATCAGCGGAATCAACTTCTCTGGAAAATGATATGGACCATAGTTGTTGGAACAGCGGGAAATTGTCACAGGTAGACCGTATGTTCGGTGATAAGCCAAAACCAACAAATCAGCAGCAGCCTTAGAACTGCTGTACGGAGAGCTGGTGTGGATCGGAGTCTCCTCAGTGAAGAATAGGTCTGGTCGATCCAGCGGCAGGTCACCGTAAACCTCATCGGTAGAAACCTGATGATAACGCTGGATGCCATACTTGCGGCAAGCATCCATCAGCACACTGGTACCGATGATGTTGGTCTGAAGAAAGATGCCCGGATCTTCGATAGAACGGTCAACATGAGATTCTGCTGCAAAGTTGACTATGATGTCCGGATGTTCTTCTTCAAACAGCTTATCCACTGCTTCGCGGTCGCAGATGTCGGCCTTTACGAAGCGAAAATTCGGGTTGTCCATAACAGGTGCCAGCGTGGACAGATTGCCTGCATAGGTCAGCTTGTCCAAACAAATGATCCGGTAATCCGGATACTTCTTCAGCATATGGAACACAAAGTTACTACCAATAAAACTAGCACCGCCGGTAACAATAATATTCATTCTCTTCTTCCTCGTCTTTTAAAAAATAATTCTATCTTCTGCCACTCGTCTCAAATGTTCGCCATATGGAGATTTTCCATAAGCATCCGCAGATTCAAGTAATTTCCCCTTATTAATCCACTTCTCATGATAAGCAATTTCTTCTGGCGCAGAAATCACCATGTCCTGCCGACTTTGAACTGTCTGAACAAATGTAGATGCTTCCATCAGACTGTCCATAGTGCCCGTATCCAGCCATGCAAAACCACGCCCTAAAACCTGTGCTTTTAGCTTTTCCTGCTTAAGATACATATCATTCAATGTTGTTATTTCAAGTTCTCCACGTGCAGAAGGAACAACCTGCTCTGCCATTTCAGACACACCAGCCGGATAGAAATATAAACCTGTAATGCAATAATTTGACTTCGGATGCTTCGGCTTTTCTTCGACGGAAATCACATTTTTATTTTTATCAAACTCCATAATGCCAAATCGCTCAGGGTCTTTGACATAGTAACCAAAAATAGTTGCATATCCATTTTCTGCATTATGGACTGCATCGGACAAGTTTTTTCTGAACCATCCGCCATAGAAAATATTATCACCAAGCACCATTGCACACGCATCATTACCAATAAACTCTTTTCCAATAATAAACGCTTGTGCCAATCCGTCGGGACTAGACTGTACCGCATATGACAAGTTAATGCCAAAATGCTTTCCATCTCCTAACAATTCTTGGAATCTCGGTGTGTCCTGCGGTGTTGAAATAATCAAAATATCACGGATTCCTGCAAGCATCAATGTTGACAATGGATAGTAAATCATTGGTTTGTCGTATACAGGCAACAGCTGTTTGCTTGTCACCCTAGTTAATGGGTAGAGGCGAGTACCAGAACCTCCTGCTAAAATAATTCCCTTCATTAGTTTTCCTACTTTCTATGTTAATCACAAATTGTTTTTCATCTTTAATACATTTCTTCCGTAATAGATATTACGTTGCCTGCTGCTCACCACAGAGAGGTGTGTGAAGATTTGAGCAACTACCCTGTGATTACTCACACGGCTAGAATAAAGAATCAAGTGACTCTTACGTTCGTTCCAAACAACAATAAACTTAGCTTTGAATGTTATCCCTTCTTCGGACTATTTTATCACACTTTTTTATGAATACTGGTTCTATCAGTTGAATTCTAAATATGTCTACTAAGCTGCAAATAATATACACCACAATGACACTAATTAGTGCATGACCAACAATATTTCCTGATTCATATACATTAACATTATTCAGTAAATCACCCCATAACCATCTACGCATACTATCACAATTAGCGTGGATCAAAAACACGCCAAATGTAGCTGCCGCCATTGTATTAATCCACTTATTATATTTCATATTTACATTTTTAAAGCAAAGAAACATACTAATGCTTGTTACAAAAGCAAGAATCTTATTACAATCCATTACAAAAAAGTATCCAGAACCCAAGTCTATTCCAATTTTTCTTTTCATTATTGCAATTGCAATTATACTTAGCCATGATAATCCCAGCGACATAATCGCTATAACCAACATGATTTTTATATTGGCCATCCACTTACATGGATGCAACCGAATATACGCTGCCACAAAATATATGACACAAAACCATGTAATATAATTAAACTTCAAAGAAGTCATCACAAATGATGGTAATGCGACATAAACTCCCACGCACCACGCCAGTAGCAAAAAATGTTCTTTTTCTGTTAATGCATGAACCAATTTATTCAAAAATGGAATTAACAAATAGAACAATAGAAAACATGCCGTGAAGTTATCCGCCACTGTAAAGAACGGGAAAATTATCTTCAAAAAGCCCTTAATCGAAAATGGTTCATAACCTGAAAAGAAAAACAAGCACCATATAGTAATATTGTAGAAATAAACCTCTCCTAGTAATTTACAAAACTTTTTCCGTGTAATATTCGAGGTACACATAAAATATCCTGTAATCAGTACAAAACAATTGATTCCAGTTTTGCCGCCCCAGCCAAACAAAAGCAAAAAATAGTCCTGAGCGTTCAAATTCCTTTGTGCATCAATGCATTCTAATAGACCCGAATTCATAACATAGTGATGTGCTACTATCATTAGCATTGAAAGGATACGGAAAAGTTCAATATTTGAACTTCTTCCCCCCCCCTCCTTAAAATTTTAGTGTTATTCATTTATTCTCCTTTTATTTTTTCAGCAAATATTTACTTTTTAATATTTTTTCCGCATCATTAACATATCCAATGCATTTATCAATTCTCGAATCAACGGTCATCAAAAGTCCATGATTTACCAACTCTATTCCGCCATTGGTCATTTTAGTTTCCCAACACTTCGCATGAATAAATTCATCCGAATCAGACCATAATTCTGGAACAGGAAGCCAACCAGCCACAAACGCCACATACAAGCCTTCTGGCGAATACAAGTCCTTAACATTATTTTCCATTGCAGCAATTATCTTCTTTGCTGCACTTTCAAGACGATATGTTCTCTCCTGAATATCTGTCGTCATCACATCTGGCGTTTGCCCCAATTTCTTTAATCTTCTGTATTCTTTTAATGCCTGCCGTGTGATTTTTATACTATCAATCAAAATATCTGGCGTTGCAAGGTAAAGAGCTTCGCTATAGCTTACAACATGAATAATTTCCGGGCTATAACCATTATCTGGATCTATGTCATCCATCATTGCAGTTACTGCCGCAAGCTGAACTTTAGCTTCCTCGATATTAGGCTTGAAATAATCCAGTCCAGCTCGCGTCTGAAGTATCACTCTAAAATTTTCATCTTCAAGTGATTTTACCAGATGCAAAAGTGCTCGTGATTTTGCCAGATCCTGAACACCCCAAGTGCTTCTTGGGGTGTTCAACATATTTTGTAGAATGAATGTCTTTACACCACACAGCTTAGTCATTTTCGCTGCTAGATATGCCGAAACAATGTATGTTACATCGTCACATCCTCTGAACGCAAAATGATGAGGTACATTTGTTTCCACAGGTTTTCCAACTTTAGCTATATGGCGAATAGTTTCGATGTGTTCCTTCAAATTTTGATATAGCGAATTCGGTCCTCTACCATCCAACTCATTGAACCACCAAAGAGAAAGTGCATGCCAGGATATATTAATAGTACGTTCATATACATCGGCCATATATTCAACATTCTTTGTGCCTGAGTATGTTCTTACAAGCATTGGACGAGCAGCATTCCAAATATCCCTATATTCTTTTTCCGAATTTACCGGAACACCGCCTCCATTAAGTTTTCCACTCCAATTTTCTCCAAAATTAGACTGTGAAAGCTGAGAAGACCCAATAGATAAAATATCCAAATACCCTGCGCTGGCAAGGTCCTTACACCAATCGTTGTATTCTCGCAAACACTGTTCACGAGTCATATCTGCCGAGTATGGACCAGAATGTGCTCGAATAAGCGGTTGAAATTCTCCTCTAAAATTGTGATCAAGACGCTCTACCAAAGTATCGTTTTGTGTACCAAAATCAGGATATTTATTACGATCCAAAGGCTTAAGCTCCTTATATTCCCCCTTTGCAATCAGTTCGCGTCCAAATTTCAGTAACTCTTTGTCATACTTGCATCCGGCTGTTATTTGATGAGGGATTTCGTCTGCCGGAACGCCCATAATAAGAAGAGTTTCTTCTGCCGATTCTCCACCACGAAATGTTTTTATTCTTCCATCATACTCTTTGTCGATTTTATCGCACGCAGGCGTTAACCCAGCAAAAAACACGCTCCGAATTTTCGCATCAGATGTTTCAAACAATCTTTCCCTCTTTAACATTGCGACTAATCGTCCTACGATGTTTACTGCATCTTCAGGATCAAGTCTATAAGAAACGCCAATATGCTTTACATTATTTTGAATCAACCAGTTTTTTATCATATTTTGGCTGCTCTCTACTGATATTTTATCTAGCGCATCCTCAATTTCAGCCGGTGCTATAATGACATTATATCCGCAATCTCTAAGCAATGCTGTTGCCGCATGTACGCCCATCGTATGCGCATCAAGCAATGTTTTCATTAACGCAAATGTTTCATTTTTTAATGCTACCATAACACTTGTTTACTCCTTCCTGTACCATTTTAACTATTTTTTTGCAATTCAGCATAATTTATTTTCCTACCCTCTTCTCGAAAATCCCTATCCAATGCTGAATTTGCTAAATTGATTATCGTTGTAATATTAGATGTATTCACCTCAAGTTCTTTTCCCAAATACTCTATAGGAACCAGTCCATTTGGCACATCCTCCAATATATATCTACATTCAATTTTAGGAGGTGCATCTATTTCTTTATAAGACCCATTGTTGCGAATGCATTCATATAAGTCTTTTCCAACCACTCCATAAGTTCGACGTAACCAATCAGCTACACTTTCAATCTCATATCCTGCAGCTTTTGCCACTGCCATACGTTCATCATCAATTTTTTGTATAAATGCAGCAACGCTCTTAGAAATTCCATCGTAATAATATTTAAAATCAACTTTTTCAGACTCAATCCATCCAACGTTCATCAATACTGGAGAGCAATGGAGAACCATACCTACATTATCAAATGATGTGTAACCAATTGAGTTCTCCGGTTTAAAATATGATTTTAGACAATCTGGCATTTTACTCATGATAATTCCTAGGCTTGATTTCTTTAATGCTGCTATTTTAACGTCTGTTTTCAATGCAAATATTGTTGTTTGATTATCACTGCTTCTTCTACAAGTGTATACAATAGTCTGTGTCTCTGCTATATGCGGTAACTCTATCACACCACACTTTTTCAACTCATTGGCAAAATCGATGGCACCAAATGTTCTTCCCGGATTCAATATAATAATCATATCTTTATGAACATATGGAGCCAATTGCCGTGCAACATCTTTATGTGCACTGCTCGGAGTAGTAACCATGACAAAATCTGAAACTACATCTTTTATGTTTGAAGATGCTTTTTCAACCTTTGCAGTGCCATTAACAACACCATTACATAGAATTTCTCCGGTATCAATTACCTGTTGAATATTTTTAGAAGTTCTGTTCCAAAGAGTTACCGTTATTCCATTCAACGCCAAATGTGCCGCCATCGATAATCCTTGATGCCCACCCCCACAAACAAACACATTTTTTACTCCTTTTGTGTTTGTATTCATTATCGCACCTCCAATTTCTATAAACCTTTATTCATAAAAGCATTTCTTATACATCATGCTTTTTCCTTCTTCACTTAATATATCAACATCATTCACAATTCGACTTCTCAAATTTGCAAGTTCCTGTACACTATCTGCTTCAATAAGAAATCCTACAATTCTGTCACTGCTCGTTGTTCTTTTTTCAATTGTACTTCCTTCTTTTTTATATTGGAAAAGTTCCTTTATATCACCCGTTCTCAGGAATCTATCGAATCCAATTAACTTTGAAAAAACGCCATTATAAGCATATACATAGTTCATTTCAATCAATTTGGATGACCACACCGGTTTCACTGTCTGCGAAGTATCTCCCAAAACACGATTTACATAAATTTTCATAATATCTACATTGGCCATGTACTCAATCAATTTATATTTTGAACCGCCACCCATTCGCGCACTAAATTCGATTACATTAATCTCATCTTTCTGTATAATCGCCTGTATTAAAAGTGGACAGTTATCTAATTCAAATGCTTCGCATATTTTTTCAGCGGTAATCTTAATTTTACTAACGAGCCTATTAGACATTTCAATAGGATACTTACTTTGATAAATGGTAAAACCCTCTGTATTTTCTTTTATTTTACTCGTTCCTGATACTGAAAGAACCTTTGCGCCCTCTTTATCTTTCCAAACATCAATTGAAACTTCTTCACCTATCTTATAATCTTCCACAACAACTTTTTTACTACGACTTAACTGAAATGCATTCCAAACAGCGGTCTCTAGTTCTCCATAATTTTCAACCTTAACTACGCCTTTAGAACTATTACAGTCACAAGGTTTTACAATCAACGGAAAAGCCAGTTGGTGATGCTTCAACTTTTCAAAGTCATTCTCACTTTCTAGTAAATCCCATTTAGCAGTTGGAACATCAAATTCTGCAAATTTTTTCTTCATGTACGCCTTATTAGTAACATCTCTTGCAGTTTTTGAAGATATGTAACACGGTAAATGTAGCTTTTCAGAAACACTTGCAACCGTCATCAATGCCTGATCCGTACAAGCAGTTGTAATTAAATCCACTTGTTCCTTTTTGGCCAATTCATATACTGCATTTTCATCTAACGTACTAATCTGAAAATGCTTGTCCGCATATTGTTTAGCTGGCGGATTTTCAAAATAGTCTGCCAGATATACTATATTTCCTCTATTCCGTAACTCCTTAATCAATGCAATTTGATCAAAGCCACCCGCTAATACTAATATTTTCATCTCTTATTCTCCGTACTCTATCTCACTTATTTCAAAATCACATCACAAATCCTATCAACATCTTCCAAAGACAAATCTGCATATAACGGTAGTGTCAAAACGCGAAGTGCCATATGTTGCGCAATAGGCGTTTTTTCCGTTCCTGCAGTCGGATAATTTCGATAGCACTCAAAACTATTTGTCAAAGGATAGAAATACTTTCGCGCACTAATACCAACCTCTGCCAACTTTTCAAAGACTTCATTTCTGGTATACTTATATCCATCAAATACAATCGGGAAGTACGCATAATTACTTTCAACATCTTTCTGAATTGCAGACAGCTTAATTCCTTCTACACCTTCAAGGCGTCTTCTATAATGCTCTACAACAGTCTTTCTCTTGGCAATTTCCTCACTCAAATGTTTCAAATTACAAATACCCATTGCTGCCTGAAACTCATTCATCTTCGCATTTCCGCCAACGAACTGTACCGACTCCGGGCCATGGATGCCAAAGTTCTTCATATCATTTAAAAGCTGAACCCACGCATTGTTCTTAAAGCAAACACAGCCGCCCTCAATAGTATTAAACACTTTTGTAGCATGGAAGCTGAACATGGATGCATCACCAAAACATGCCGACGACTCTCCCTTGTACTTTACTGCAAACGCATGTGCTGCATCATAGACAACTTTCAGTTCATACTTTTTTGCGATACGATCGATTTCATCCACATCGCATATGTTGCCATATACATGTACCGGAACAATAGCCACTGTGTTATCTGTGATCAAATTTTCAAGTTTCTGTGTATCAATCGTATAGTCATCTTCTTTGATATCACAAAAAACCGGTACCAGTCCATTTCTAACAATTGCATGTGTTGTGGAAGCAAAAGTAAACGGAGTTGTAATAACCTCGCCACCTTTTGGGAGATTTAACGCAGCAATCGCATTTTCCAAAGCAAGATGTCCATTAGTATATAACGCAACATGTGGAATACCAAGATAGTCTTCCAGATCTTTCTCCAGTTCCTTATGTTTTACGCCCATATTGGTAAGCCAATGGTTGTCCCAAATATCTTTAATTTCTTCACAATACTCTTCAATAGAAGGCATGGACGATCTTGTCACTAAAATATTATTCATTTTTTCCTCCCGATCTCTTACAAAATCTATTTTCAATTATTTTTTTCCCTCGCTGAACAATCTGTTGAAATTCATTCTTATACAGCACAATGATTAAAACAATTACTATAACTTGTCCTAAATACATGTGACTCGTCATATGTTCAAACATTATTTGAACAAGCAATAGCACATAAACAATATGGGCACGAATTAAATTAACCTTAAAATGCACATGCTTTCTAGCAAAAATCAACCTAATTATCCATACCACATAAAATGATAATGCTGTGGCAATTGCAGCCCCCATTGCTCCAAATTGTGGGATCAATGCTGCATTAAACACGACATTAACCGCAGCAGATGCCAACGTAGAAGTTGCCACCACTTTATTTTTTTTTACTGCACCAAATATGCCTGAAAAAAAACTAGCTTGTCCACTAAAGGCCATTCCTAAGACTAAAAGCGATGAGTATCTCCAGCCTTCAAAAAAATCTTTCGCAAATAGGATTTTTGAAATCGGAATATTTATTAATATCAACCCCGCACACGCAAATGATAAAAAACCCGAAAATAATTCATAGGTTTTCCCGTAGAATCCATCCGAATCTTCCGGATCAAATTCTTTTATAGCAGAAATTCCCCATGCCTGGCAAAAAATGTTACATATCATTGCCATTATGCTTGGGACTTTATAAGAAACAGCATATATACCATTTAATGCTGATCCTTTCATAAACAGAACAAAATATCTATCAATGCTATTATTTATCCACCATCCAAGTTGGCTTATCGCTGTTGGAATGGAATATGCAATCATTTCGCTATGTAGTTCTTTTTCCTTTTTTAAATTATTTTCTGTCGCTTTAATTGATTTTCTCACACAAACTATTGAAAATACGATTGCAAATCCAGGCCCGACAGCCATTGATACAAGATATCCAATAATACCGTACTTAAAGACAACTAGCAGAAAAATATTTGATATTAATTTGGCGAACGTTGAAATCAAACTGGCTATCGCCATAATGCGTACTTCATCTATTCCTCTTAGAAATTGATACAACATACTTTCGATAGCTTCACAGAAAAAGAGGAGTACAAGAAAGAAGTAGCAATAATTTGACCAATGTAGCATCTGAAATTTCCAGCATATTACGGTAAATATCGTTAAAATTCCGCCTCCCACAAAAATAACCTTTAAAGCAAAACTAAAAACTTTATCTGGTTTGTAATTGTCGTCTAAGCAGAATCTAAGTACCGCATTGCCTATATTTAAAGTAAAAACATATATCAGTAGTGTTACACTTGTCGTCACTATATCAGCAATACCATAGTCAGATGTCGTCAACACATTTGTATATAGTGGTACAAGAAAAAAGGCCAAAAATTTTGACCCGAAAGATGATAATGTTAATAGCAACGTATTCTGGGCTAAATATGAATATTTTTTTCTACTCATACGCCCTCCCTTATTATTTTTCATTTTTGTCTCCAAAGAATTTTCTTATTATGCCTTTGAAGTTTCCATGTAAGCACATAAGTAAAAACCTACCAGCCTTCTGCTTAAATAGGAGTAAAGGCGTATTATATGCCATCATTTTATTTCTCTCTATTTCATAATGCACATCAGGTATCACATACTGAGCATGCTTGATTGGGAATTTCAATTCATATGTTGGATTATTAAACACTCTCCTCATAGATTTTGGGATTTCATTTAAGTCAGCTGCATGGACAGAATCAGCTGTAGCCCCAATATTGCTTACAAGATTCACCTTAGGAATAATTTGTAACCTATTTTGTGCATACATATCAAATTCATACCAAAATTCCGATCCAGCTACATGACCTTCATATTTATCCTGTTTTCCATATGCGCACAATCTTTTCCATGCGATTTTGTTATGTGCTGTTCTTTGCTTCAAAAGACACATAATATACGGATCATTTATATATGAAAAATCGCCTCTATTTACTACAGATCTTTTCCAAACTGCAGTTCCCCAAATTGATCCTTGTCTTGAAAAGAAGTAATCAGATTTTACTTCTTCACATTTTCCAAGATGATTCATTCCACAAATACATTCAATTCTTTCATCATCTTTATATTTTTCAAGCAGTTCAGCACAATATCTAAAAAAGCTTACCGATGGTATAATATCATCTTCAAGCATGATGCAGCGGTCCACAGTGTTCCATATAAGCTTTTCCCTTTCCTTTCCCATCGCATACAGGCCTAAATTATGATCCATATACAACTTATATACTTTACACTCCCAATCTATTTCTTCGTCATAAATCTTTCGATTTTGCTTAATTAGTTCCCATTCTTTTTCGTTTCTTCCTCCATCTGATGTAACAAATAGAATACTCGGTCTAGCCTGCTTTATAATCTCAAACTGTCTTTTCTGACATTCTGGCCGAATCCATATATTAATTTTCACAGGAACATCCACTAAATATGGTTTCATTTTTATCCCTTTCTCCGAATTAATTTTTCAGAATAAATAATTATTTTTGTTAAAAGCACACATATTATTACGCCTCGAAAAAGCGACCACGGCCCATACAAATACCACCTCGGAACGCTAGCAACAACATATATTATTGCACTACATTTCTCTGGTGTTAAAGTAACACGCCTATCATTTATGAATCTTGTGTACGCAAGTATAATAGCAGCATAAATTAAGGCACCCATATATGAAAACCAAACAAAGAAAAATCCTTGCGATACACCTCCAAAGTTATGATAAAAATAATTACTAACTACTTGAATCAAATTCCCATCATTAACTCGAGATTGCCCCAAAAAGATGGTCAACATAAATGCTATCAGATAATGCATCGCATCAAAAAAGGAATACTTTCTATAAATATCAATCATACATATCATTGGAAAATATGCATGAGTACATGTATCGAAAACAAATTTATGTTTAGCTAATGTTCCTGCTATTTCACCTACGTTTCCTTTTAAGAGTGTCCAATTTCCACGTAGGGTTCCGACCATCGAAAAAGCAATCAACCCCAAAAGCATTGCCAGCAATAATACTAATGGATTTATCTCTTTTTCAAAATAGCATAGCACAAATATGATTACGCATATCAAGGCCTCAATTCTCGTACCATTCAACAGACTTGTTAAAGCATAGATCAAACAGCAAACTGCACATATATTTTTCTGTATTTTTTTCCTTCCCGAAAAATAAAACATTAATATCATAAGAATCGATGCATATTCATATATAGCCGTACTAGAGCCGCGACTATTCGATGCTCTTGAATATCCAAGTACCACAATTCCTATAAACAAAATCATGAGTGCAAAAAAAACAACATTATTCTTATTTTCTAGTTTCACGAACTCTCGCGCAACTTTAACAGTGTTCTTTTTACACTTCGGTGAAAGAATTGCCAAAGTAAAAATTGTAAGAAACATCAAAAAAATTCCAACACTATATATATCTACATTCTGAATTTGCGGATACAGATACTTTGGTCTCAAACTTTCATCCAAATAAATTCCAACAGCGATACTGTAATTGGAGTACGCTATAAATGTACTTACAATTAAAAGATACATATTGTTCCAACATTTATAGATCCACACAATAGAGAAAAGAATAGTTGCATGGGCTAAAAATCGGTTCAGTAACGCCGTATGTGGTATTATTACAAATAAAAAGATCAATAGTATAAACAAAAGAAAATATACTATATATATTTTTTTTACTTTCATTTATTTTATGATTCCTTCCTTATGAGTTCATCGTAAAGTTCTATATATTTTTCAAATTGGTTCTTCGCGCTGTATTCCATTGCAGCGTTACGACACACTTGGCTTTGAATATCATTCTTATTTTTTTTCAAAAAACTGTATATTCTCACTTTTACAGTTTCATAAGAAACGGTTGCTGGCGATGTCTTTTCTATTACCTCACCTATTGAAATACTCAAGTCTTTCTCCTTTACCTCTAATGCTTCCGGACTTCCGCCAGTATCATAAGTTATTACAGGTGTTCCGCATGCCAATGCTTCAAGGTTTGTTGTTGGGAAATTATCTTCATATGTTGGATTAAAGAAAACATCTGCAATTGTATACAAAACAGCAAGTTCCCTTTGATTCTCTGTTCTTTTTATTCCCTTAATATTTTTCGGCATTTCTTTTATCTGTCTTTCAGTTAATCCAACAA
>OGEO01001054.1_pt1 | contig 19611 bp, 25 predicted proteins | sample 1570661 | NCBI WGS metagenome assembly OGEO01 (sample SAMEA2582142, study PRJEB24529) | metagenome | biome: Human gut stool | place: China | collected 2011
GCGGTCTATCTCTTGTTTTCGGTTGTTTGCTTCTTTACTGTACATGAGCATTGGCACCGGGGTTGTCGTTGCCGTAGCCTTCCAGCAGGTTGATGGCTCCCCAGATGCCGAGACCGGCACCCAGTGCGATGACGAGAGTCTGAAGAACAGTTACTGCGCTGTTGAAAAATGCCATAAATGTGTACTTTCTTGTACGCTGCGCCCTTGTGGGCGAATGAATAGTGATTTTCCATCTGCATGTGCACCTACAAATGTGCAAACATATAGCCAGGTCTCCAATCCCAATCAGAAACCTGGCTATGTAAAGAGGCGGCAGCTCGCCGCCTCTTCTTATTCTGTTGCCAGCAGCGCACCCATGACATCTTCGTCACCGGAATAAACTTACTTGGCATGATCTGCGTCAACCACTTCGTACTTATCGCCGGGCTTGAGCTTCAGCTGATGGTCGAGAAACGCCTCGATGCTGAATGTGTTTTTCTTATCAGCTCCGGCAGTGAGCTTGTAGTTCGGATGCTGGGTCAGATCGTACTTATCTGACTCAAACGGCCTGACACCGCGCAGCTGCAAAATGCACTTTCCGCCATCCAGCACAGCCAGTTCATCCACCGAAGCCAGGTCATGCCCAACCTTTTGGTAATTAATGCCGTAAGATGGGCTGTTGCCTCTGGTATCGGAAGTGTTGTACAGATCAATCGTTTCTTTTCCCAGTGCCTGATTCAGTTCTTTTAGCGTAGTCGGCTCCGAACCGCCAAGGAAAATACGGGAATCCATATTGCCGATGATGGTATCAGCATTGTCCTTGTAGATTGCCTTCAACTGGCTCTGCGCCTGAAGTACCAGACATGCCGAGATTTCTCTTGATCGGATGGTGGCTACCAGCTTTTCCAGATTCGGAATCTGACCAATGTTCGCACACTCGTCAATCAGACAACGCACATGCACCGGCAACCTGCCGCCATAGACATCATCCGCTTTTTCGCACAGCAGGTTAAACAGCTGTGTGTAGATCATGGAAATCAGGAAATTAAAAGTCGGGTCTGTATCGCTCATAATGAGGAACAGAGCCGTTTTCTCATCTCCCACTGTATCCAGGGACAGCTCATTATACATGGTGATATCACGAACTTCCTCAATATCGAAAGGAGCCAGCCGTGCGCCACAGCTCACCAGAATCGACTTTAAGGTCTTGCCAGTAACAAAATGTCAATAGTTTTTTAATCACTTTTTCAAAAAAGGCAAAAAAATAGAACGTATAGTTAATTTCCATACGCTCTATCTCACATTTCATATTAAATTTTTGAATTCTACAAACTTGGAGTTGTATCATCACTTATCTTTATCTTTTTTTGAAAAAATAAGACTGCCAGATATGCCAAAAGATATACCCAGACATATTCCAATTCCAATTCCAATTCCAGCCATGCTATTTAATGAGTTTATGAAAACAATGCTCCAAAGTATTGCTGCGACTATTCCGATAGTGACTCCTATAATTATCTTTTTGCTTTTCATAAGCTTTGTCCTTTAACTCCCGATTTTACTTTGTGACTATGACTTTTCCTTCCGAATCCAGAAGAGGTGTAATACTGGCTCCATATCCGGACTTCCAACAAAGGTAATTAACTCCCGTCTCTTTATCTACAAGAATTTGGCGAACTCCTTCATCCTTAAGCCCACCTCCATCTCTAAATATAACTTCAAATCTTTCTTCTTTCTTTGCCATGTTTATTCCTCCTTTTTTCAAGCGTTAAATCCCGATTTCCTTGATTCTGCAAACTTTATCGTCTTGTTCCATTCTTATCAAAATTCTTTTTTAATGCTATTTCTGTTGGGAGAATAGACCCAATTAAAGGAATAAGTTGAACACCACAGATAATTCCTCCCATACTCCCAACACAATCTTCATTTTTTCCAATTACTAAAAGCATGAATATTACTGTTATTGGCAACATAACCATTCCACAGACATACCAGACTTTACCACAATATTTATGAGCAAATTCCCATGTGTCTTTATTCTTCATAGACATCGAAGTCCGATATCCAAATACTGAATTTATTTCCTTTGGAGCCTTTTTCATAAAATATCTTCCAAAACCAATCATCGTAAATGGAAGAAGCAAATCCATAATCAACATAAAAATCCAAAACTCCATTGTAAATCTCCTTTACTATATTTCGTTTTTATTCTTTTTTGTGAAATTCTTTCAAATTTAATTCATGTTTCAATTCTTCCTCTGACGGCAGATAGGTGAAATATTTCGATGCAAATATCTGGTGATCATCTTCAGGAAGCGTATATTTTACAATAGAATCTCCCTTATCTGCACAGAGTACAATCCCAATAGGCTGCGTGTCTCCTTCATTCATCATTTCACGAGTATAGTAATTCACATACATCTGCATTTGTCCTAGATCCTAATGGGTCAGTTTACCCATTTTCAAGTCAATGAGAACGAAACATTTTAAAATATAGTTGTAAAATACCAGATCAATAAAAAAGTCCTGTCCATCCAATGTAAATCTTTTCTGGCGTGCTACAAATGAAAATCCTCTTCCAAGTTCCAAAAGGAAATGTTGAAGATGATCAATCAATGCCTGTTCCAAATCTCCTTCATATACATGTGTGTCAGGCTGAATCTGCAGAAATTCCATAACATAAGGATCTTTCACTATTTTCTCATATTCTGGTTTTGGCTCTGTTGTTTGAATTTCATTTGCAACCGCTATCTTATCCTGGCTTGCTAAAATACGCTGATAATACATCGTATTGATCTGCCGTTCCAGTTGACGAACACTCCATGCTGCTTTTGCACATTCTTCCATATAAAATCTTCTTGCCTGTTCATCATTTATACGCATCAAGACACGATAATGTGACCAGCTCAATTCAGGACACAGTGTGTCTCGAATTGGAAAAGTGCAATAAAACTGCCTCATCTTACGAAGATTCGATTTATCAAAACCTTTTCCGAACTCTGTGCTTTAAAAATCTGTTCTCCAATTTCCCAATAAGTTGTTACCATAGCAGAATTTACCGCTGTGCTTAAACGATGTTGTGCCGACACAATAGAATTACGAATAGAATGATAAGTCTGTTCTGCATTTTGATTTTTTTGTAAATTATAATCCATGCTCTTTACTCCTCTGAATTTATAAAATAGAACTTACTGTTCTTCTATTGATTCAATATTTTCAATCCGCATCAGCTTAACTACCTGCTTATCTTTTTTCTCTGTATAACAAATTTTTATCCATTCATCATCTGCGTCTATTATCTTGCAGGATAATTCAGTTTTTCCCGCAAAACCAAAAATGAACTCTGATCTGATAATACATTATTTTCCTACAAGATCATTAATCAGCTTTGACATATATGCCACTCCTCTTTGCTTTTTCTCCTTAGCAAACTTAACGCTAGCATGTCTGTTCCTTAAAATATCTTTTGCCATTCAAATCATATCACACTATCAGCCATATTTCCATTTCGATTTACTCAGTCAAGTCACTTCGCTCAGCTACATTTCCTGTCGGCTTGCTTCTGTAACTAGTACAGCGTTTCACAAATAACTGTCTCATTCACGCAGAATGCGGATTCGAGTGTTCAGCTGAAAAAACGTAGGCGTAGCGGGCTACGTCGAGGCTTTTTCAACTGAGCAATCGGATTCGCAGGCAAGTGTATGAGGCAGTTATTTTGAAAACGCTGTACTAACATCCGGTTATTAAGAAGTCTCTTCAAACTTACTACACCAGTAACATGAAGTAGTAATATAAAAAGCTTTCGGATTTTTTCATTTGAACCGAAAGCTTTTTATTTCATCATCTTATATTATATCTATCTTCCTGTCTAACCGGCACTCTGACCGGTACTGGTTCTGGCATCATTCCCGGGATCAGACGATTCATAAAATCTTTGATCTTCTTCCCTGCTTTTGTATTGATCCATCTATAATATTGTTCTATTGTCATACTGTTCTACCTCCTATTCAGGTCTCCTATTATAAGTAAATGATCTGCATTTCTGCTATATATACCTATGCCATATTATTCTTTTCTGACATGGCTGTATTTTATCAGATGATTTTCTTTTTGTCAGTGCATTTACCGCTTATTTTAGAATTGTTTATACTTCTTTTATGAAGTTTTGAACACATTTATCTTTGTCATCATTTGACATAGGAGCAATCTGATTTTATAGAATTTTCATTTCCCCACATTTGCCACATTCTCCCAGATATGTTATGATTGTAACTGTTCTATTGTGATTCGTTTTTGCATCGGTCATGATACTGATTAACACAGACAAGATATCTTTCAGAATAAGAACAAGAATATCAGAAATGGGGAGTTTATATGTTATCTACATCGAAAGAACCTGCTGCAAAGGAGAAGGACTCTACTGCGAAAGAACTTTTCCAATGGCTGATCGCCATTTTAGCAGCTGTTGCTATTGCTTTATTTGTTGATAATTTTCTAATCGTCAATGCACAGATCCCTTCCGGTTCAATGGAAAACACCATCATGACCGGAGATCGTGTGGTTGGTAACCGGCTTTCTTATTTAACCAAGAATCCTGAGCGTTATGATGTAATCATTTTTAAGTATCCTGATGATGAAAGCCAGCTTTTTATCAAGCGTATCATCGGACTGCCTGGTGAAACCGTGAAGATCCGTGACGGTCACATCTACATTGATGGCTCTTCTGAACCGCTCGAAGATGTAGAGACGAAAGAATACATGGTCGGAAATTATGGTCCTTATACCGTACCGGAAGGATGCTATTTTGTGATGGGAGATAATAGAAATGATTCGAAAGATTCCCGCTACTGGATTAATCCATATGTATCCAAAGATAAGATTCTTGGGAAAGCAGTCTTTCGTTACTGGCCAATTACAAAAATGAAAACAATTAAATAATTTTCAAGGGCAGATCTGACTCATACGAGTTAAATCTGCCCTTACTATTTACATCTTATAACAACCTTTTTCAGAAATCACAAAATCCATCCGCAGATCATGTTCCTCCACCGGAATTTCGTCTACAAGCAGTTCCTCCCTGCAAAGCGCTGCTTTCACACAATGCGTCTTTTCCAGATATCTGTCGTAATATCCACCTCCGTGACCAAGGCGTCTTCCGCTTCTATCGCAGCTGATACATGGAATGAAAGCAAAATCAATTGCTTCCGGCTGAATCAATCTTTCCGGGTTTTCTTTTGGTTCAAGGATTCCATATGCACCCGGATACAGCTCTTGTAATGAGTGGATCTCGTATACGTTCATAATTCCTTTTCCCGTACACTTTGGCACTCCAAGATGCTTTCCTGATTGAAGAATATCTTGCAATATAGAAAATGTATCCATTTCTTTTTCTGTGCTCACATAACAGAACACACAGTCTGCGCTCTTGTATTCATTCAGTTCCAAAACGCTTTCTGTAATCTTTCTGTCTGCTTCTTTTCTGTATTTTTCTGTTGTAAAAGAAAGTTTTTCTTTTATTTTTCTTCTTAATTCTTTCTTTTGAATCATTTTCTCTTCTGTTTTTCTTTCCAATTCTTCCACTCTTTTCTCTTTTCGCTTTTTTCCTCTTGTTTAACTATTTTCTTCCTCCTGTTCTTCTCCGACAGATTCAATCAGCAGGTGATCCAAATTTTGCAGGTCTGCTTTTCTGATTCCATATTTTCCCTCTTTATCTTTTTCTACATGAAGAACAATTTTATTTGGTTTTCCGTACTTCAGCCCTTTCTCTGCCGCCTGACTTAAAACCTCATAATAGATCTGATAAATTTCTGTCTGCATCTGTGTTTCTTCTGGCATAGCCTGTCCGTTCATCACATCATTTGAAACTTTTGTGGCGTATTCCTGCGCCTTCTCCTGAAATTCAGCATAAGTATCCTTCAGCAATGTGATTGGTTTCACTGTAAGAACAACCTGATAAGTTCCATTTTCTTCCCTGGTTGCTTCTCCTACAGTATAAGATGTCTTCTTTGCAAGATCTGCAAACAGTTCTCTGTATTCTTCTGTCATCTCATCTGTCATTACATGCTCCGGAAATTTTTCCATTGTATAAGCAAGATTATCTTCGAAAACCTGTTTTGCTTCTTTCTCGGAAATGCCGGTCTGTTTTATATAGGATTCTGTTTTCTGCTTATAAGATACATCTAAAAATGCCTGTACATATTCCTGCGGATCAAAACGGTTTATGTAACAATAGATCATTGTTGCTGTTGCTGCGACGATAATTGCAACCATTATAATTCCTACTATAAAATGCTTCTTTTCTTTTTTTCCTGACATCAACTTTACCTCTTTTCTAACTGTAATTTGAATAACTTATTATATTTCTGTCACAGTATAGCATGATATCAGTTCACATTTTGTAGAACGATGTCGCATGGTATATAGCGCTTTTCAGATAGATGGAATGATACCGCCTTGTATACAGCGCTTTTCAGATAGATGAAACGATGTCGCCTGCATGCAGCACGTTTCTGATAGCAAGAAAGAGATACGCAACCGTATCTCTTTCTTCTTGCAGACTTGTTTCTTTTGTCTGCTTTCTCTTTCATTTACAGATCAAATCTGATCTTGATATATGCTTTAATCTCTTCCACGCATTTCTGGAATCCAAGCTTTCCACTGTTCAGGCACAAATCATAGTTTCTTGCATCTGCCCACTCGTGTCCTGTATGGTAACGATAGAAATCACCGCGAAATTTATCTGTCTTCTCGATGTATTTTTTCATTTCTTTTTCTGTCATACTGTTACGCTCCATCGCACGATCAAGACAGAATTTCTCATCTGCATGAACAAACACACTGACAACATTTGGATTGTCTTTCAGAACGTAATCTGCACATCTTCCAACGATTACACAGGATTCTTTCTCAGCCAGATCTTTGATGATCTTTGCCTGATAGTTAAAGATATTTTCTTCTGAAACGAAGTCTTTATCTTCCGGCGGAAGAAGTTCTCCGTCGTATGGACGACTGAGGATCTTGAACCAGCCGGCTCCCTTCATCTTCTCATCACTCATACCGAAGAGTCTCTCGTTAATTCCGCTTTCCTCGGATGCCATACGCAGGATTTCTCTGCTATAACAGTTGATTCCAAGCTCTTTTGCAAGCATAGCTCCGATTGTCTTACCACCGCTTCCATACTGTCTCGCCATTGTAATTACAATATTGCTGCTCACCTGAATCGCCTCCTATTCTCCTAAATACGCTTTCTTAACTGCTTCATCTTCCAGCAGGTCTTTTGCATTTCCTGACATTGTGATCTTACCAGTCTCAAGAACATAGGCGCGATCCGCGATAGAAAGAGCTTTCTTTGCATTCTGTTCTACAAGAAGTACTGTTGTTCCACTCTCACTTACTGCCTGGATAATATCAAAAATCTCATTTACAAAGATTGGAGAAAGTCCCATAGAAGGCTCATCCATCAGAATGATCTTCGGTTTAGACATCAGTGCACGTCCCATGGCAAGCATCTGCTGCTCTCCACCACTGAGTGTTCCGGCCATCTGATTTCTTCTCTCTTCCAGACGTGGGAATCTCTTATAAACATTTGCAAGACTCTCTTCGATCTCATTTTTATCTTTTCTTGTATAGGCGCCCATTTTCAGGTTTTCATAAACGCTCAATTCAGCGAAAACTCTTCGTCCTTCCGGAACGTGAGCCATTCCCATAGACACGATCTTATGCGCCGGGATCTTTGTGATATCAGTTCCTTCAAACATAACAGAACCTTTCTTTGGAGAAAGAAGTCCTGTAATTGTATGAAGTGTTGTTGTCTTTCCGGCTCCGTTCGCGCCGATCAGTGCAATAACCTCTCCCTGATTTACCTCAAAGGAAATACCTTTGATTGCCTGGATCATTCCATAATATACTTCTAAGTCTTTGACTTCAAGCATTGCCATTGTTATCTTCCCCCTATTCTCCCAGATATGCCTTGATTACCTGAGGATCATTCAGTACATCTGTTGTCTTGCCCTGTGCAAGTACTTCACCGAAGTTGAGTACTGTCAGCTCCTCGCAGATACCACTTACCAGTTTCATATCATGTTCGATCAGAAGGATCGTCATATGGAACTCATCTCTCACGAAACGGATCATATCCATCAGTTCTCCTGTCTCGTTCGGGTTCATTCCTGCTGCCGGCTCATCCAGAAGAAGAAGCTTTGGATCCGTCGCAAGTGCTCTGGCGATCTCCAGTTTTCTCTGCTGTCCGTAAGGAAGGTTTGCAGCCTTATATGACGCAAACTTCTCAAGATCGAATACCTTCAGAAGCTCCATCGCCTTTTCATTCATCTCTTTTTCTACCTTACGATAATTCGGAAGTCTTAAGATTCCTTCGATCGTAGAGTAATGATGATGGTTGTGAAGTCCTACTTTAACATTATCAAGAACAGTCAGTTCTTTGAAAAGACGGATGTTCTGGAATGTTCTTGCAATTCCGGCCTTACTGATCTCAATATTTTTCTTTCCTGTAAGATCCTTTCCGTCCAAAAGAACCTTTCCTGAATCCGGTTTATATACTCCTGTCAGAAGGTTGAATACGGTTGTCTTACCGGCACCGTTTGGTCCAATCAATCCGTAAAGTTCTTCTTTCTGTATCTTGAGGTCAAAGTCATTTACCGCACGGAGACCTCCGAAAGAAATTCCAAGATTTTTTACATCTAATAATGTACTCATTCTTACTTAAGCCTCCTTTTTCTTTCCAAAATGAAGATACTTCTCTCTCCACTCGATTGCCTTTGGTGCCCAGTTAAAGAGCATCATGATGATCAGAACGATCGCATAGATCAACATACGGTAATCAGACAGTCCACGGAGAAGCTCCGGAAGGAGTGTCAGGATAACTGCTGCAATAATAGATCCACGGATATTTCCGATTCCACCAAGTACTACAAAGACAAGAATCGTGATGGACATATTGTATCCAAAGTTGTTTGTATTTGCTGTCAGTGTTGACAGGTTGTGTGCATACAGAACACCTGCTGCACCGGCCATAGCTGCTGAAATTGTAAATGCCATGAGTTTATATTTTGTAACATTGATTCCGATAGACTCAGCTGCAATTACATTATCACGGATCGCCATGATCGCACGTCCGTCTCTGGAATTGATCAGGTTGAGTACGATAAATAATGTCACCATGATCAGGATAAATCCGATCAGGAAAGTTGAATCCTTCGGAGTTCCTGTGATTCCCTGCGGACCGTTCAGGATAACTGTTCCGTCTGGATCCATGTCAAGTGCCATAACGTCCTTTGTTGCAAAATGAAATCCTTTGGAATCCTTTCCAATATAAAGGACATTTACAAGGTTCTTAATGATCTCACCGAATGCAAGTGTAACGATTGCAAGGTAATCGCCTTTCAGACGAAGTACCGGGATTCCGATGATAACACCGAAGATTGCTGCTACTACAACACCGATCAAAAGTGCAAGCAGAAATCGTACAATCGAATTCTCGATCACATCTCTCATACATTTTGAGAAAAATGCACTGGAAAATGCTCCTACACACATAAATCCTGCATGGCCAAGGCTAAGTTCTCCGAGAATACCTACTACAAGGTTCAGAGAAACTGCCAGGATAATATAAGTACAAAGCGGAACAAGAAGTCCTGTCAGAAGACTGGAAATACTTCCTGTACTGCTCAAAATCTGCATCACTACGAATGCTACGATTACAATTGCGTAAGTGATGAGATTACTTCTCTTTGTTTTATTCATATTCTTCAACATAATTCCATCCACCTACACTTTCTCCTGAATCTTCTTGCCCAAAAGTCCTGTAGGCTTCACAAGCAACACAACAATCAGAACTGCGAACACGATTGCATCTGCAAGCTGGGAAGAAATGTATGCCTTACTGAGTATCTCGATGATTCCCAAAAGAATTCCTCCGATAAATGCACCCGGAATAGAACCGATTCCTCCAAATACTGCTGCAACGAACGCTTTGATACCAGGCATCGCACCGGTATATGGTGTCAGGCTCGGGTAAGTAGAACACAAAAGCACACCGGCTACTGCTGCCAGTCCGGAACCAATTGCAAATGTAAGAGCAATTGTTGCATTTACATTGATACCCATTAATTGCGCTGCGCCTCTATCCTCTGATACTGCACGCATCGCCTGTCCTGGTTTTGTCTTCTGAACAAATGTGATCAATGCGATCATAATAACCACACAAACTACGATCGTAACAATTGTCTCTCCTGCAATATTCAGCTTACCGTCTGCAAGTGAAAGTCCGCTCCACTTGATCACTGATGGGAATGTCTGTGCATTCGCACCAAAGATCAGAAGTGCTACATTCTGAAGCAGATAGCTGACACCGATCGCTGTGATCAGTACCGCAAGTGAAGATGCCGCATTACGAAGTGGTTTGTAAGCCACACGCTCCATCAGAACACCAAGCACTGTGCAGGCAATGATTGAAATCAGGATTGCCACCCAGGTAGGAAGTCCTGCCTGCTTCATTGTGATCAAAGCTACATATGCACCGATCATGATCACATCGCCATGTGCAAAGTTCAACATCTTGGCGATTCCATATACCATCGTGTATCCAAGCGCGATCAACGCATAGACACTGCCAAGACTTAGTCCATTTACTAAATATGAAATAAAGCTCATATCCGTCCCTCTCATCCTTTTATATTTTTGTAAGGTACTACTTTAACCTTTTAAATTGAATTGATTATAGCATAATTATTTTCTCGTATCAATACAAAAAACAGAATCCACTCTGTTTTTCTTTGTTATTTTTAACTTTTTGTAAGAAAAAAGACAGCATTTTCCGTTTTTTCTATCTATACCGAAAAATACTGTCCTTTTCTTCTTTTGCTGATTCTTATTTACAAGCTTTTATGAAGTAATCCAAGTACTGTTGTCAGATCTTCAATTCCTATCTGCCCCGGTGCAGATACTTTTCCAACTGCTCCGAATGTCAGTGCAGAACCAAAGACTTCTCCACAGAGACGGCTGATCACACCTGTTCCTGACATAGACATTGTAATGATCGGACGGTCCGCATACTCGCTTGCCATCTCTTCTGTCGCTGCAAGAAGTGTAAGAACATCTTTCGTATTCTGTGGCATCACGGCGATCTTCGGAATATCTGCGCCGAGCTCCTGCATTTTTCTCAAACGGGATACGATTTCCTCTTTTGCCGGGGTCTTGTGGAAGTCATGGTTAGAGGCGATCACTTTTACACCATTTGCATGTGCTATCTCAACAATAGCCTTCACAGCCTCATCTCCTGTAAATGCCTCTACGTCTACAAGATCAATAAGTCCTGTCTTTGCTGCATTCTGATTCAGTTCAACATAAGTCTCTGTCTCAATTGCTTTCTCTCCACCTTCTTTGGATGTGCGGAATGTAAAAAGGATTGGCATCTCATCAAGCACCTCACGAAGTGCCTGCATTGTCGCCTCTGTCTTTGCAAAATCAAAGATATCTTCATACCAGTCAACACGCCACTCAACAACATCAGCCTTTGTTGACTTGATATTCTCGGCTGCCGCAAGAATCTCTTCTCTTGTTACGCCAACAATAGGTACACAGATTTTCGGGATTCCAACACCTATTTCAACATTTCTTACTTTTACCGTATTCATGATTTTTTACCTTCCTCAAATTTTCTTAAGTGTCAATCAGTCCTTCTTTCTTGCCTGCTGCCTTCTGGGTTACTGTTCACACGATGTGCGATCAGCAACACATCTGGTCTGCATCCGGAAGTAGGAACAGCATCACAAGAACAAAAAGTACAATATAAATAATACCATAAATATAGAACAGCATGTTATAGGAAATTAATCCTGTTGCTGTTGTAGCAACTGTTGCTAGTCCTCATATCTGATGTTCAGGACTTCTTTCATGTGCTCAATTGGCATATCCTGTCCTGTCCACAGTTTGAATGCTGCAGCTCCCTGGAAGAGCATCATTCCAAGACCATTCATTGTCTTACAACCAACCTCTTTTGCCATCTTACGCATCTTTGTCTCAAGTGGAGAGTACGGTACATCAACAACAATCAATTCCGGACGGAAGAAAGGTTTGTTAAATAACAAACAACCTCTCTGATATTCATTATACTTTTTTCTGTTAATAGTTCTAATACATCTTTCTTTCTTTTTTGATAGCTTTATGCTATCATTATGAGTAGATATTTACAAAAAGATGTTTTTTTAACGAAGGAGCTCACTTATGACTTTAAATCAGATGATTTACTTTCAGACAATCGCAAAACATGAGCATTTCCGTCTTGCAGCCGCAGAATTGAATCTATCGCAGCCAAGCCTCAGCCGTTCCATCGCCACACTGGAAGAAGAACTCGGTGTGATTCTCTTTGAACGTAAAGGACGAAATGTAGCATTGACTAAATCCGGAAAGCTCTTCTTAGAACATGTGAACCGAATCCTAGATGAAGTGACAATTGCACAGAAGCAGATGCAGAAGCTTTCTGGAAATGCCGGGCATATTGATATCGCCTATGTCTTCCCACTTGCTGCCTCTTATATTCCCCATACAGTTCGTCGCTTCCTGAACAAACCAAAAAATGAAAATGTAACTTTCAATTTTCATCAAAGCCATACTGGAGAAATGATCCGCGGTCTAAAAAATGAACGCTTTGATGTAATCTTCGGTTCCTATGTAGAAGGTGAACCTGAGATTCAGTTTGTTCCTATCACGAATCAGGAAATGATCGTGATCACACCGGTCGGACACCCGCTTGCTACAAAAGAAGAAATCACTTTGCACGACCTGGAACGTTATCCTGTCATCGGCTATGACCGTACCTCTGGTCTTGGTCGATTCACCAAACAGACTTATGCTTCTTATGGCATAAATCCGAATATTTTCTGCGAATCTCCAAACGAAAATGCAATTGCCTCACTCGTTGCGGAAGATTTTGGAATTGCTCTGGTTGCCGATACAGATACATTAGACCATTTTCAGTTAGAACGATTACATTTAAGCGATATCACTTTACATCACACCGTTTATATGGCCTATCTGAAAGGGCACTATCAGATACCTGCTGTAAAGAATTTTATTTCTTTTATCAAAAAAGAAGGAACTTCTGTCTGAGAGGTTCCTTTTTTTTCTATTTTTTACTCTATTCCACGTTTTTTTACATATTCAGCAAACTTTTTCACAAGCGGTGGCTGGTATTTTGTCCTACCCTCCGCCATATAGAAATACCGTTTCTGATTCTGATTGCGAAGCGGTGTGACATCAACATCCAATTGTCTGAGAACCGGAATCTGAGGCATCACTGCGATACCAAAATTCTGTGCGACAAGTCCCGCCATAGACCCATCTTCCTCAATTTCATAAGCAATCTTCGGCTTCAGCTTTGCCTGTTCAAACATTCGATTCACAACCGGTCGAAGGCCGCTGTTCGAAGTATAGAAGATTTGCGGATATTCTGCTACCTGCTTTAGATCTACTGCGCTCTCATAAGAAATCGGATGCCCCTTTGGCGTAACAACTACAAGTTCTTCCCTTCCGACCGGAGTAAACAGGATATCATTTTCCCCCTCTGCCATCGAACAAAATCCAATGTCAAAGCGATCATCCTTCAGACCCTGAATGATTTCCGATGTATTTCCAACTGTAAAGCGAAAATGAACCTCCAGTTCCTCATGTGTTCTCAGGAAATCCCCGACCAATTGCGGCACAAATCCACTTCCAAGAGTATAAATATATGCCAGTTCGATCACGCCTTCTGTCTGACTGGTCATTGTTCTCACCGTTTTTACCCCTGTCTCCAGAGAATGTAATGCGTTATCCACATATTCCTTAAACAATTTCCCATATTTCGTCAAAACCACACCGCGTCCCTGCTTCTCAAAAAGCCTTGTTCCAAGTTCCTTCTCGAGGCTCCCAATCGCATGACTTAAGCTCGGCTGAGAAATCTTTAACTCTTCCGCAGCTTTTGTGTAATGCTCCACTTCCGCCAGTTTTGAAAAATAATGCAGCTGATTTAAATTCATTTTCTGCTCCTTTCTACCCACTGTTTATTCACAATCACTTTGCTCTTTTGTATAAAATATCACAATTCATAGTTTATTTCTATAGGTTTGGCAAAAAATATGTATTTGTTTTATATTTTATTCTCTTATATAATACGCATTGTAAAACAGATTGTTAATCACTTATCAATTCCAAATAAAGCCAAACAACCTCTTATATTGATTAACAATCTTCCTCTTAAATATAAGAAGAAACAGAATCAAATCACGGCTGTCACATTTATGCACGATGGAAATGAACTTCTTTGATTCGTGGCGGCATATTCAAAAAAATTTTCAGGAGATTATAAAAATGAAAAAAGAGTACAAGCATATTTTCGAACCATTTACAGTTCGCCGTATGACAATGAAAAACCGTATCATGATGACTCCTATGGGAACAAACTACGGAGAATCAAGCGGAGAGATGAGTTTCCTCCACATTAATTACTATGAGCAGAGAGCCAAAGGCGGCGTTGGCCTTATTATGGTAGAAAATGCCAGCGTAGATTCACCGGAGGGATCCAACGGAACAACACAGCTTCGTATCGATCAGGATAATTATCTTCCACGTCTGTTCAAGCTGACAGAAACTGTTCATCAACACGGAGCCTGTATCGGTATCCAGATCAACCATGCTGGTGCGTCCGCTCAGTCTAAGAGAACAAATATGCAGCCGGTATCCGCTTCTGACATTCCATCTAAAGCAGGCGGAGAGATTCCAAGGCCGCTTTCTAAAGATGAAATCTACCGTATCGTTAAAAAGTACGGTGAAGCGGCAAAGCGTGCTCAGATCGCCGGATTTGACACCGTAGAGATCCACGGAGGACATTCTTATCTGTTAAGCCAGTTCCTCTCTCCTATCACAAATAAACGTACAGATGAATTCGGAGGATCTCTTGAAAATCGTGCCCGCTTTACACGACTTGTAATTGAAGAGGTCAGAAACCAGGTCGGACCTTTTTTCCCAATCTTCCTTCGTGTTAGTGCGGACGAATTCATGGAAGGTGGAAATACATTAGAAGATTGCCTTGAATACTTAAAATATCTTGAAAAAGAAGTTGATGTATTCGACGTTTCCTGCGGTCTGAACGGTTCCATCCAGTACCAGATCGATGCAAATCATTTCCCGGACGGATGGCGTTCTTACATGGCAAAAGCTGTCAAAGAGCGTTTTGGAAAGCCATGTGTAACAATGGGAAATATTCGTGATCCTCACGTAGCGGAAGACATCCTTGCAAGAGGCGATGCTGACCTGATCGGTATGGGACGTGGACTGATTGCCGATCCTGACTGGGTAAATAAAGTAGAATTCGGTGATGTCTGTGATATCCGTAAATGTATTTCCTGTAATATCGGATGTGCCGGAAACCGTATCGGCATCAACCGTCCGATCCGCTGTACAGTAAACCCAAATGTACCGGATGGAGAAGAATATAAGAAGCACAAGATCACGAAGCCATGTAACGTTGTCGTTATCGGTGGTGGAACAGCAGGCATGGAAGCTGCCTGTACAGCTGCTGAAGTAGGATGTACTACATTCCTTCTAGAGAAGAAGCCTTACCTTGGCGGACTTGCTACTGAGATTTCTAAGATTCCGGATAAGAAGCGCCTTGCTGACTTCCCGAATTATATGATCCACCGCACAAATAAACTGAAAAATCTCTTTGCATTTACAAACACAGATGCAAATGCAGACTTTATCAAAAACCTGAAACCAAATATCATTGTAAATGCGACAGGATCTTCACCTCTTCTCCCTCCAATCCCGGGACTGCACGAGAATATCGACAAAGAAGGGGGAAAAGTTGCTTCCATCCTGAACATGATCAACCATGTAAATGATTATCCGACAGATTTAACAGGTAAGAAAGTTGTAGTAATCGGCGGAGGTGCTGTAGGACTTGACGTGGTAGAATTCTTCGCACCACGCGGAGCTGAAGTAAGCATCGTTGAAATGATGCCAGTCATCGGAAATGGAATCGATCCGGTATCTAAGGTTGATATGGGAACTCTGATGGACAAATACCATGTAAATCAGATGACAAACACAGCTCTGAAAGAAGTTCGCGAGGATAACTTCCTTGTAGAAGCAGACTGTGAACTGAAAGAACTTCCATTTGATTATGGATTTGTTTGTCTCGGAATGCGCGCAGAACAACCGGTACTCAAAGACATCAAAGAAGCTTTTGAAGATGATGACTCTGTTGAGATCGTAAACATCGGTGACAGCGTAAGAGCAAGAAGAATTATTGAAGGTACTGAAGAAGGTAGAAATATCATCAATGTACTGAAAAAACGTGAATATCTGTAAGATTTAAGTTCTCTAAGATTTTCACAAAGAAGTCCCCCGGCAGAAACAATGTCTGTCGGGGGACTTCTCCTATTCTTTTAATGTATCTACAAAGAACGTTGCTGCTCTCTGTATTCATTTTTCTAAACGAATCTGATATATCAATTACTCAGCAGCATCTTCTGCCTGAAGTACCTGATACTCTCCACTCTTAACAACAACTACTGTAGGCTCTTTTGTAGGCTCTCCATCCTCTGACCATGTGATGCTCTTTCCAGTAAGTCCATCATATGTGATCTCTGTCATACCTTTTTTAAGTGCGTCACAGATATCTGATACGCTCTTATCCGGTGTAACATCTTCTTTCTCAGCTGCTGCTTTGATTACGTATACACAGTCATAAGCATCTGCTGCGAACTGAATCGGTGTGTCTCCAAATGCTTCTTTGTAATCAGCAACGAATTTCTGTGTTGCTTCGTCTGTAGCATTTGCTGTAAATGGTGTAAGGAACATTAAGTCTTCTGCAAGACTTGCGTCAAATCCATCAAGATCAAGGATACCGTCCATACCGTCACATCCGAACCACTTCGGTGTAAATCCTGCTTTGTTTGCCTGAGCAAGAATCAGAGAAGCTTCCTGATAGTAAATTGGAAGGAATACAAGTTCAGCACCTGCATCTTTTGCTTTCTGGATCTGTACAGAGAAGTCTGTCTTGTTATCTGCTGTAAATGCTTCTGCTGCTACAACATCAAGGCCTTTTGCCTTTGCCTCTGTCGCAAATGTCTGATAAATTCCTGATGAATATGTGTCAGAGCTGTTATAAATGATTGCTACTTTTGTTGCAAGCTTGTTCTCTGCAATGTAATCTGCTGATGCGCTACCCTGGTTAGGATCTGAGAAACACATACGGAATGCATTGTCATACTGGATACTGTCTACTGCTGTAGCAGATGGTGTCAGCTGGAACATGTTATCTGAATGAGTCTCCTCAACAACTGCTGTACAAGGTGTAGAAGTTGTTGTTCCGATCAGTGCCTGCATTCCCCAGTCTTTCAGAGTATTGTAAGCGTTCACAGATTTCTCTGAATCAGCCTGATCATCTTCAAACTTGTATTCAATCTGCTTTCCGTTAATTCCGCCTGCTGCGTTGATCTCATCTACTGCAAGCTGAATACCATTCTTTACAGCTGTTCCGTAGATTGCTGCATCTCCTGTTGTAGGTCCGATACCACCAATCTTAAAAGTGTCAGAATCGGATGAGCCTCCGCTCTTATTTCCTGAACTTCCACATGCTGCTAATGATACTACCATAGCTGATGCAAGCATTACACTTGCTGCTTTTTTCCACATCTTCATAATAATAATCTCCTCCTCAAAACGAATTGATATTCTTTATGAGTCATATATTAGACCGCGAAGGAGTGATTTGTCAAGCAAGAAACAGAGTACAATCTGTTTTTTAGCTATATTCGTTAAATATGGTCAAGTGATGTTAAAATACATCAAGTTTATTGTATCTATCAATCTGATATCTTAATACATTTCGTTCTATGGAATCAGGTTCTGTTTCTAACCATGATAATGCAGACTTAACATCAATCGAAAAACCACTTCCCAAATATTTAACCATCTTTTCATGAGAGCCACAAAATGGACGTGCTATAACTCTTTTTACATTTTCTTCTATAGAAAAATTCCAATTTACACTTTGGTTTGCTGTCAACAAAGATACTCCGTTATCAAAAATTGGTGCCGGATAAAAATCATTTCCACGCATAATCAAAGCCAGATTATTTAAATGCCTGTCCTCATTTAAGCAAATCATATCCAATGTCAACACTTTACTCAAATAAGCATGGATGTTTAATCCACAGCTTTGATCAATAAACCGGATAACATATTCTATTCTTTCTTCCATTGTATTCATGTTAGCTATGACTTTCGAAAGATCTTTTCCAACTTCATTATAATATAGCCTATAAAACGTGACTAATTCTTCCTCTTCATCTAAAAAATTTTTACTCCTACATCCTAATTTTCCATTAATTGTTCCTTCTTCATAACTTATAAATTCATTTTCTTGAAGTGTAGTAAACTGCATAAACTTTGAAACAAGATATTCAGCACGTCCTTCATTTCCTCTATTATCTTTTTTATACCAATATCCGTCTTTTTTATACTTAACCTGGGTTCCTTCACTTGTTCCTTCTTGAATAACAATATAATCATTTCCTATATTTTCACTAAACATATCTTCACCTTACCAATACATCTTTGCTTGTGATATTTTCTCCCGGAAAGCGAAACCATATAAAATCATTATGACTGACACCATGTGTCTTTCGTACTATTTCATATGGATTATACTCTTTAAGTCCCAGATGTTTTAAGATTTCATCAATATCAGGCCTGCCTTTTTCAAAGCATCTTAATTCTAAGATCTTGCCTAACTGATAACGAGTCATCTTCTTCTCTGCAAATAATTGTCGCCCTGGATTGTCTGAAAAGCGTGATACAATAACATTTTTCTTTTTCACATATACTCTGGCCGTAATTTCATCTTTCCAGTATACTTCAAAAGTAAATTCATCCATGAAATTTTCTTTTTTAGTCCTCTTCTCATAGCACGCTATCATCTTACTTGCAGTCATAATATCCCATTCTAAGTCTTGTATCTCATTTGACAAATGCTCAATTCTTAACTGAATATTTTCTATATCTGCTATCTTTCCCGGAATAACTGGAGACAGATATCTGCTTTTGACCTTTCCATCTTTACGTTGTTGTGCATAATAATATAATTCGCCATGAATTTTCTTTATTGTAATGTTTTGCTTTTCCGTAGAAATTTCTTGTAATTCTTTTTTCTTAATATCCAACTCCTTTTTATAAAGTGCTTCTTGATATTTTAACATTCTGTAAGTTTGTTGTATCTCCATAGTTCATCACCCATTATTATTGTAACCTATATTTTTATTCTTTTCAACATGTGTAGGTTACTTAATTTTGCAAAGAAAAAAACAGCGCTTTCGCACTGCTTCTCATTCCTATCTATATATCATGTACCTTCAAAACTACATACAGTTAAAACCAACATCATCATCCAAACCTATCACTGCTTTGGTTATGCCCTCGACCTATTAGTAACAGTCAGCTCCATGTGTTACCACACTTCCACCTCTGCCCTATCTACCTCGTCGTCTTCAAGGGGTCTTACTAACTTGACGTTATGAGATATCTCATCTTGAGGGGGGCTTCACGCTTAGATGCCTTCAGCGTTTATCCCTT
>OGEO01001074.1_pt1 | contig 19272 bp, 14 predicted proteins | sample 1570661 | NCBI WGS metagenome assembly OGEO01 (sample SAMEA2582142, study PRJEB24529) | metagenome | biome: Human gut stool | place: China | collected 2011
ACTTCAGCAAAATTTTTATGGATTATAACTTCACAAAATATATGCTCTTCTGATTTCTTTTGTTTGTTTTTCGAACATATTATTATTTTTTTGATATAGCGCTAATACGTGAAACAATAACGTACCATAACATGAAAGGAAAATATAATGAATCGTATTACAGAAATAACCAGACGTGACATATTAGATTTATTTCGAAATGGTTTAGTAATAGATGAATTCTTCGAAACAAAAACAATTATATATTATTATTGGGGACGACTTACTGAAGTTGACTTTCTCAAAAGGTTGTATGATCTCAAAAAGCTTCCTAGTAAGGACCTAAGATATAAGGATGCTGAAGGCGACATATGGCAACATACAGTAAACAATGAAGATTATCCCTTCTGTTGGGTTTTTGAAGATGAAAGATTCGAACTAATAAATGGCAGTGACGAAAAATATTTAAAATTTATCTGTGAAATATTTCATCCCGCAGTCAGAAATGATAAAGGATATTGGACTGAATATTTAGAAAAAATCAACGATTTATTACGAAATGACGGATATGAATTATATCCAGCACAAAAAATATCCAACCGGGATGTTTATGGCTGGAGAATATATCAAAATGAAAAAAATACTTTATTTATTCCATATTCCCAACGTCATTCTAAGGAAATAAAAGAAAAGCAGCTATCCTTATCCATCAGTAAAAAGGCTAGAAATCAAATTTATCAGTTTTTGGAGCATTATAATATGGGATATTATGCAACAACTGAAACTGGATTCAATTATCCCACAACGGTAGCAGCAGATGTATTTGAAGACATAAAACAATTTTATACCCCCAAATGCTATAACAATCAAAAAGAATATGTTGAAACTGATAATTTACAAAATTTTATTCTTTCCAGCTCACCGTTTTGTGTTTTTGATGCCATAGAATTCTTTAATAGACATAGTGAAGGAAATGAATTTGAGCCAAGTATTAATGCACTTTTGAAATTGAATGAAATTCCTTTTTCTTTATATAATGGGAAAATAAGCAGGGTATTTGATACCCGAATAGGAAGTAGTTCATTAATGAAAATTGAAGAAGCAGGACTAAAAGAATTATTGCAAGAAGCTACTAAATATTATGATGAAAATAACTTCCAAATTGCTGTAGAAAAACTTTGGGATGCATTTGAACGATTAAAAACATATTATTGTTCCTCCACAATGAATAAAAAAAATTCCGTAGAAAAGCTCATAAATGACATGAGTAATAATCAAAAAGCGTTTAAAGACTTATTTGATAAAGAATTTCATGAGCTTACAGAAATAGGTAATAGTTTCAGTATTCGTCATCATGAAACAACCCAAACAAATGTCCTTGATAAACGGCATTACAAATATTTTTATAATAGATGTATGTCCCTAATAGAAACAGCCATTCAATATTTAGAAGGATTAAATATGTAGTTGCCATAAATATCATTATCGAAAGGGCCCTGACAAACTGACAATCCATCCACATCGGCCTCTCCTCTGGACAGTATATTTTGCCCACGTACTAAGCAAGGAGATTGGACATAAAAAGGATGCCGTGGACTACAAGCTGATCAGCATCTGCCCAAAAAGGGATATTATAGTATCACAGGATTATGGAATAACACTGGCTCTGAGTAAAGGAGCTTACGCTATTCACCAATCTGGCAAATGGTATACAAATGAGAATATTGACCAGATGCTTATGGAACGTCACCTGAATAAAAAACTCCGAAGAAGCTCTCATAAAAATCATATAAAGGAACCAAAGAAACGTACACAGAAAGATGATGAGAGATTTGCACTGGCTTTTGAGAAAATGATTCTGACAGCAACGGAGAAAGAGGAAAATACACATGGGTTTATTTAAGAAGAAATCCGTCAGAAAATCCTATGATAAAGAAAAAATGAGACCTGTGATCCAGGCAAGCATTTGCACCGGAGAACAGGTTGCGGGATTTAAGGATATTCAGACGGGCGAAATGGAAGAAATCATGTTGATCAAATGTCCACAGGATCTGGAATACTTCAAAAGTATATATGGAATAACAGGAGAAATTCCAAAAGAATATTGATGGTTTCCAAATTTACAAAAGATGGGAGAAAATTTTATGCAGGATGAAATCTTTATGAAAAAAGCAATTGAGCTGTCAAAACTGGCTGTAGAACATGGCAATGAACCATTTGGTGCAGTACTGGTGAAAGATGACCAGATTATATTCACCAATGAAAACCAGATTTACACCAGACATGATCCGACTTTTCATGGCGAAGCAGGCCTTATCCGGGAATTTTGCGCACAGACCGCCATTACAGACTTACATGAATGTACTCTCTATTCCAGCTGTGAACCCTGTTTTATGTGCAGTGGTGCCATGGTATGGGTAAAACTTGGACGACTGGTCTACGGAGCAAGCAATATCGATCTTGAAAATATCCTTGGAAATAAAGGCTGCAACTGTTCCAAAATGGTATTTGATAACTCATTCTGGCACCCGCAAGTTACAGAAGGCGTTCTGAGAGAAGAAGCACTGAATGTTCTGAAAGAATACTTTGGTACTCATAAGAAAGGCTGATATACCTCCGGTTCGCAGGAAAATCCAGGGCTTTGTAACTAACGAACGGAAACACTCGATGGTATAAGCAACTGATATGTAAAGACTTTTGTCAAGAGGTAAATTAAAAAAAATCTCCACAAACTTATTATTTTTTCTTGGAGAACCCATGAAAGGGCTTCTTACAGTGCTTGGCTGCCGCTAATCTCTACCGGAGGATTTTATTTCCTCCAGGGTGTTGCAAACCCTGTATTGATTGTTTCTCCTGTTTTTTTATTTACTTGTATAGTTGGAAGATCTTCTGGAGCCACTCCATTTTCAACCCAGTTTATTAATGCACGGATTCCTGTGCTTTCTGTCAATCCCGGACCGTTTGTAAAACAATTACCATGACCATCCCCAGGGTTAATATAAAGCCGGCAAAACTGATCTGTGGCTGTTTGTCCACCACAAATATCCCGTATTCGGTTATAATAATTTATAGTACCTTCTACAGGAATAAGCGGATCATCCATTCCATGATCTATAATCAGTTTACCACCATAATTACAAAACGGACGTAAATCTGCATTATCGCAGGATAGCCATCCCAGTTTTTTTACACATATATCAAAAATTTCTTCAAAGTCTTTTATTTTTATATTTCGAAAATCCTTATCTGCTGAATCAAAAGCAAGACTTGCGAATTGCTCAACAAGAGAAAAGCATTTTGGTTTTTTCCCGATTAAAGGATAATAAAAAGCACCAATTGGTACGATCTTATTCCAGAAGGTTCCTCCGGGAAGAAATCCATACCATAAAAATCTTCCATCCGAGGTATATGCACCTTTCCAGATTTCATTCATTACATTACAATCTTTTCTCGAAATAACGCCATCTTTTGTTTTTTTTCCCAGAATTGTATATGGATCAAAGGAAACCTTCTCTCTTTTCTGATAAAAAATTTCTTTTCCCCCTACACTATTGTGTACTTCATCACGGAATGCATTCATTTTATGAAACGGCAGGACATGCTTATACTCATTCATAACAGCAATTGGCCACAAACCGGAAACAATGCACTGTGTCCAGTTAACTGCTGGACAGCTGGCCCAGATTCCGTTGTAGTCTTCTGGAAAATTCTGGGCTTCTGTAAGTGCCTGTCGGCCACCACCGGAACCACCGCTCATATAAGAGTATTTTACAGATCTTTCATGAAGAATTTCGGCAACTGCTTTTCCAAAGATTGTCATATTATGCGTTCCCCGGTAGCTCCAATTTTCCAGACTTTCACGTTCATGGCCCCATTTCGTACAGTTCCCTTTATTTCCTGAGTCTGTAGTGGCACAAGTAAATCCATTGAGCAGAGCATATCCCATATTCCATCCACGCTGGGTATTGTCAGGCGTATTAATTTGTGTTCTGCCTCCGGTACAGGTTCCTCCGCCCGCCGTTCCCGCAAAACGGTCATTCCAGCGTTTTGGTGACCAGACAATGATTGTCTGGTAATGATTGCCGGTACACACATCAATAGTTACCTCGCAATATCCTGGAAGATTGCGGATCCGATTATCTCCACCAAATAATCTGATCCAGGCAGATTCCTTTGCAACATATGTGCCAGTATTATTAATGGTGGCGGATGTAACTCGAAACTTCATATCTGGAAATCTTTTTTCTAATTCAGATTGCAGATAAACCAAATTGCATCTGGTTGCAAAAGCAGCTGTCTCTATAAGGTGTGTAGTATCAAAAAACTGAATGTTCTCTTTTTCAATCATATTGTATTCCTTTCAGTAATAGTATGAATTCTGAAATATCCATATGGAATTTCGGAAATTATATGCTAAGAAAAATTATAATCCATCAAGAATATAATAAAATCATAGAATATTGACAAAACGTCATACTATATTGAGGAAAGCCCTGACTATTGTTTAAATGATCTCTTTATTGCAGTGTCGATATTGAATAGGAGTTAGTCCGGTTTTCTTCTTAAAGAGATTTGTAAAATTATTAATATCATGAATTCCAATTTCATGAGCAATTTTGGATGCCGGCAACGTGGTTCCTTCAAGAAGTTGTTTTGCTCTGTTGATACGAAGCGAGATAAGATAATCATTTGGAGAAAATCCTGTATACTTTTTAAATTCTTTAGAAAGATAATATTTATTCATACAGGCAAATTCAGCCAGGTAATCAAGGGTTAGTTTTTGTGTGTAATTATTTTCCATGTATTTGATAAGATACATAATAGAATCTGATGCAGCGCCTTTTGCCTTTTCCTTAGGAGATGTGAGGAGTAATAAATGATTCAGCATATTATCAATACAGGTGGAAGCCTGCCAATCTCGATAAAGATGAGGATGACTATAAAGTTTTAGAAGATTTTCCAGATGCTTCTGAAATCCGCCTGTTGTTTCTTCATGAAAAACAGGAGAACCATTTTGCATATATTGCATATGAAATGGCTGAAGAAGCGGTCCGTTCAAATGAAGAATTGCGGTATCCCACTTAGTTCTATCAGCTTTATAAAGATGATAATCCATGCAATTGATAAAAGCACCATCCCCTTGCTTTAATGTATAGGTTTTACCTTGATAAGTAAGACTTCCCTGACCGGAATATGTATACATAATCAGAAATGAATGGAAATTTTTTCGTTCAGTAAAAGAATCAAACCCATAATGAAAGATCATAAAGCTTTCTATATGGAAAAGATTCTGAAGCGCAAACTCAGTAATAGGTGGAAGCGAGAAGGAATCTGCACTTCCACTAATAATAAATTTGGAATTTAATAGGTTTTCTTTATTATATACTGGATTTTCCAAATCCTCTTTTGTAACGTTTCTGGATAAAAGACGTTCTGAAGCAACAATCGTGTTAAATGGTATTTTTTCAAACATTTTTCACTCTCCATAAAATTAATAAACCACTGATATTATTATAAATTAGTTGTCTGAAAAAAACAAGATTGTATGATGTTTGACCAATAAAAAGGGATTTCATATGGACATTTCTACGTTAAAATACAATCATCAAATGCAGAACATCCATAAAAGGAGGAAATGTGAAATGAAAAAAACAGCGTTGTTTTTATCGGCAGCACTTATGACAGGAATGCTTTTTGGCGTAACAGTGAAAGCAGAAGAGTGGAGTGGAGATGTAGACCATATTGTCATGACTTATATGACACTTGGCACTACACCAACAGATTTGCAAATGGTTCAGGATGCATTAAATGAGCGCAGTACAAAGGAAATTGGAGTGGAGGTAGAGTTAAAACCAGTTTCCGCATATGACGCAATGTCTCAGTTTACTACATGGCTTGGAACAGGAGAGAGATTTGATCTGATGTTCCCGTTACTCCAGGATCTGAACAGCTATATTGATCAGGGATTGATTGAACCAATTACGGATCTGATTAAGGAGAATGCACCTTATATTCAACAGATGACAGATGAAGGCTGGACATTTGCAAGCAATAATACAGTAGATGGCGAAATATGGTCTGTTCTGCAGATTCCAAATGTTACCGGTTCGGGCGGTGGCTTCAAAGTAAAAAAAGAACTTGTAGATGAAACAGACTGGGAATTTGATCCTGAAAAAATATACACATTAGATGAGTTGGGAGAACTTTTTGCCGCTATCAAAGAGAACCATCCGGATATGTATCCATGCGGAGAAGTCGGTTCCGGTGCCAGCTATGACTACGTAGGTATTGTTGATAACATGGGAAATAAAAGCTATACAGGCGGATTGATCGGAACCGACAGTACAACAGTTGTAAATATTATGGAATCTGACGGGTACAAGGATTATATTGACCATATGCGGGAATGGAACCAGAAAGGATATGTATATCCGGATGCAGCAACAACAGATTCCAGCCTGGATGATCTGAAAAATTCCGGCGTAAGTGCTGGGTATTTCATGATGAGTGCACCTGTTCAGAAAGATAAAACAGAATACATGATCCGTCTTACGGATGTTTACCAGAATACACAGGGCATGGGAGGCTGGGTAGTACCTTTAACAGCAGAAGAGCCGGAAGCAGCTATCCGTTTTCTTGACTATATGTATAAGGATCCAAGCATTGCAAACCTGCTTCAGTGGGGGATTGAAGGCAAACATTATGTTGTTCTGGATAAGGAAAAGAATCTGATCGGATTCCCTGAAGGTGTGGATGCAAACAACAGTGGATATTATAATACACTTGGTCTTTATGGGGATACAAGATACATATATACCTGGAGTGAAGATCAGTCACAGGAAGAAAACGATGCGTACACACAGGAGGCTATGTCAAATAAGACAAAAGCAATTGGCATGATCTACAGTCCTTCTCCGGAAGCCCAGACCAAGATTGCTGCACTTGCTTCTGTATATCAGCAATATGCGCCGGCACTTGAAACTGGAAGTGTTGACGTTGACCAGTATTATGAAGAATTTATTTCTGCTATGAAAGCAGCTGGTATTGACGATGTTATTGCAGAAAAGCAGGAGCAGTTGGATGCCTTTCTCGCTTCGAAATAAATAGTAGTGGTTTGGAAGAAGCTGTGCATATTGCATGGCTTCTTCTAAAAAATCACCAAAAAGAGAAAACAGTGAGGAACACATTATGAAAAAGAAAACAAAAATGAAAATACAATGGAAACAACTTTTCCCATATTACCTGATGATGCTTCCGGGTATTATATATTTTATTATTAACAATTATTTGCCCATGGCTGGAATTACAGTAGCATTTCGAAAAGTTAATTACCGTCTTGGGATTTTTAAAAGTCCATGGTGTGGTTTTGATAATTTCAAATTTCTGTTTGCATCTGGTCAGTTTGGAACAATGATCCGAAATACAATTCTGTATAATCTTTGCTTTATCATCATTGGAACAGTATGTGCAATAGCTGTTGCGATTCTTTTAAATGAAATCCGCTCTAAAATAGCAAGCCGATTTTATCAGACAATTATTTTGCTTCCATATTTGATGAGCTGGGTTATTGTAAGCTATCTTGTTTATGCTTTTTTAAGCGGTGAAACTGGATTTATAAACAACAGTATTCTGAAACCACTTGGTCTTCAGACTATTAATTTTTATCAGGAACAAAAATACTGGCCTCTTATCATTATTTTCATTAATTTATGGAAAAACGTAGGCTTCAGTATGATCATATATTTTTCTGCTATAGTAGGAATCAGCAATGACCTGTATGAAAGCGCAAGAGTCGATGGTGCTTCCAGATGGCAGCAGATTGTGAAAATTACACTGCCCTGCCTGAAACCAACTGTAATTACGATGTTTATCATCAGCATCAGTAAAATGTTTTATTCGGATTTTGGCTTATTCTATCAGGTTCCAAAGAATTCCGGTATTCTTTACCCGGTTACTCAGACCATTGATACTTATGTTTATAATGCTCTTATGAACCAGAATAATCCGGGAATGTCCGCAGCAGCAGGGTTTTTACAGGCAATTATAGGATTTATACTGGTTGTAGCTGCAAATCTGCTGATACGGAAAATCAGTAAAGAGGATGCAATTTTTTAGGGAGGTTAATATGGGCGGAATTTTATCAAAACAGGAAAAACTGATGCAGCTGTTTGCACATCTTATATTAGTAGTATTTTCAATCTGCATAATTATTCCATTCTGGTTATTAATTGCTGCATCATTTTCAGATTCATCATATGCGATTGCAAAGGGATATCAGTTCTTTCCTAAGGAATTAAGCGTTGATGCGTACAGCTATATCTTAAGACAATGGACACAGATTGGACGTGCATATGGTGTTACGATTTTAGTAACAGTTGTTGGAACAATTGGATCCTTGATCATTGTTTCCATGCTTGCCTATGGACTTGCGCAGAAAAACCTTCCTGGTGGAAAAATAATTTTTCTTTTCATTTTGATCACAATGTTGTTTAATGGGGGAATCGTACCACAATATATGATCTACAATAACTATTTTCATTTAAAAAACACTATATGGGGGCTGATCATACCTAATCTCTTATTAAATGGTTTTACTGTAATGCTGGTGAAGAATTATTTTCAGAGTTCCATTCCACCAGAATTATCTGAAGCAATGAAAATAGATGGAGCTGGTCCATTTTATATTTATCAGAAACTGATGATTCCTCTTTCCAAACCTATACTGGCAACAGTAGGATTAATGTCTGCTGTGTCATACTGGAATGATTGGAACAACGGACTTTATTATATTACAGACAGTAATCTGTTCAGCATCCAACAGCTTTTAAATGAAATGAATAATAATATAAATTTTCTTGCAAATAATTCTTCTGTACTGGTAGGAGCAGATGCCGGAAACTTGCCCACTGCTACGGTCCGCTTGGCGATTGCTGTAGTCGCAGTCCTTCCAATCCTTCTGGTATATCCATATTTTCAAAAATTTTTTGCAAAGGGAATTACTATGGGGGCAGTAAAAGGGTGATTTACAGAAGGAGGACAATATGAATCTTTATGCAATAAAAATTAATGGGCTTAATAATCCTGTGGGTTTTGACTATGAACAGCTTCTTTGTTCATGGAAAGTAAAAAAAAGCTGCGGACATAGTCAAAAATGGACTAGAATTGCAGTATCTCTGGACAAAACCATGACTTCTATAATATATGAAAAAAAAGGTGTACTGAATTCAGTGGGAGAGGTTTTAGAAATCTCTTTGGAACCATATACCCGCTATTATTACCAGATTACCGTTCATAGCGATGCTGACGAAGAATGCTCAAGTAATATCTGCTATTTTGAAACAGCAAAATTACAGGATCCATGGAGTGCTGACTGGCTGGGCGTACAGGATGGCGATGTGCATCCGGAATTCCGGAAAACATTTTCAATTAATAAAAAGATTAAAAATGCTAAAATCTATATCTGCGGATTAGGTGTTTTTGAAACTTATTTAGGGGATAAGAAAATCGGAAATGATTTACTTGCACCGTTTATTAATGATTATGAAGAACATTATCAATACTGTACTTACGATGTGACAGAACTACTGCAAACGAAGAATACCTGGACAGTACTTCTTGGAGATGGATGGTACCGGGGACATTTTGGTCTTGGTGAACCAACTCATTATGAACGTCCACTTGCATTAATTGCTGAATTGCGCATTTGTTATGAGGATGAGACTGTTGAAGTCATTACCACCGATGAAAGCTGGAAATATCGAACCAGCTTTACTACTTTATCTGATATTTACAATGGAGAGATACAGGACTATTATAACTGGAAAGAGTCTCTCTGGAAAAAGCCGGTATTAATTGATCCACCGGGAAAGTTATGTGCCAGATATTCTCCGGCAGTTCATTATATGGAGCATTTTCCTGTTAAGGAGCTAATTCATACGCCTGCTGGTGAAATTGTACTTGATTTCGGGCAGAATTTTGCGGGGCATGTAATCTGTACACAGGAAATTCCGAAAGGAGTTACACTGAAAATGGAATTTGGGGAAATTTTGCAAAATGGTAATTTCTTTCATGATAATTACCGAAATGCAAAATCCCAGTTTATATACAAATCGGATGGTTTTTACAGAGAAATTCGACCACGTTTTACCTTTTTCGGATTCCGTTATGTAAAAATCAGTGGGCTTTCCAATGTGGATGCTTCTTGTTTTGAAGGAAGAGCAATCTATTCTGAAATGGATCAGACTGGTTTTATAAAAACAGGAAATGATAAAATCAACCAATTATTTTCCAATTCGCTTTGGGGATTGAAATCAAACTTTTTAGATATGCCTACGGATTGTCCGCAACGAGATGAACGTCTTGGCTGGACCGGAGATGCACAGGTCTTTTGTACAACAGCAGGCTTTCATATGGATACCCGGGCTTTTTATCACAAATTCCTTCGTGACCTGCGTACTGACCAGATTCGCAATCATGGCGGTACAGCAATTTATTTACCTAATGCCTTTCCAGGAATGACAGCGGGAATATGGAGCGATATTGCTACATTTTTACCTAAAATGCTCTATGACTATTATGGAAGTAAAGAAGAGCTGGCTGCCCACTATCCTCTTATGAAAGATTGGGTTGATTATATTTATAAACAGGACTGTAGTCGAGGAAAGAGAAATCTTTATGACTTTGGCTTTCAGTTTGGTGACTGGCTTGCACTTGACGGATCAACAGAGCAGAGCAAATTTGGAAGAACGGATAATGGCTACGTCTGCAGTCTTTATTATTATGCTTCAACTAAATATGTTGCAGATGCGGCAAAAGTTCTGGGATTTGAAGATGCTTCTGAATATAGTAAAAGAGCAGAGGATATAAAAAATGCGATTCTGGAAGAATATTTTACGGCAACAGGGCGTTTGTCTGTAGATACTCAGACAGGTTACCTGACTGCATTAAAATTTGAAGTTTATAAAGATAAACAAAAACTTATCAATGGATTAAAAAACAGGATCAAACAGGATTTAAACCGGTTAAAAGGTGGTTTTGTAGGATCTACTATTATGAATTGTGTTCTGGCTGAAAATGGTATGATCCAGGAAGCATATGATTTCTTGTTTTATGAGGGATTTCCCGGGTGGCTGTATGCGGTAAATCTTGGTGCTACCACTATATGGGAACGCTGGAACAGTGTGCTTCCAGATGGCTTATTAAGCGGTACAGAAATGAACAGTCTGAATCACTATTCTTACGGAAGTATAGCAGAGTTTTTGTACCGTTATGCTGCAGGAATTACTCCGCTAGAGCCTGGCTTTAAAAAAGTGCGAATTGCACCATATCCGGAAATACGTCTGGGACATATGGAATGCAGCTATGACAGTGTGAATGGTACTTATGTATCTAATTGGGAAATCCAAAAAGATGGAACATTGCATTTCCATTTTGAGATTCCGTTTGGATGTAATGCAGAAGTGCGTCTTCCTGAACAGGAAACAAAATTACTTACAGCAGGAAGCTATGATTATAGGATTCATACCCAAAAGGATTATCGGACATTATATTCTGCTGAAACGCCATATGAAAGATTATTTCAAGACCCAAAAGCAGTAGAAATAATAAAAAAATATGTACCGGAGATTTATTCGGATACTGATCGCCAAGATGCGGAAGCAATGTCAAAAGGTCTGAATAATTCCAGATTCCGTGCTGCTTTATTTCGCCAGGCTACAGAAGGTTATGATAAAGCAATTGAAGAAATCAGTCTGATTCGTTAACTATCCTGCATATTTTATACATGTACAGGATGGCTACACAATTTAATAAAAAGGTGGGAAAGCTAATGAAAAAACCAGAAACACAACCAGATCACAAGCATGCCAGTAAACTTGGTTTAAATCAGAAAATAGGTATTATGTTTTGTGCCATGGTCAGTGCAGTAGCCACTGGATACGTGCCAAATTACATTAACCTTTACTACACAGATGCAGTAGGCATTTCCATGGGTGCTGTTGCCATGATTCTGATGATAACCAAAATCACAGATGGAATCACAGATATTATTATGGGCATGATCATTGACCGGACTCATACAAAGCTTGGAAAAGCAAGACCCTGGGTACTTGCCGGAGGAATTGGTATTGCAATTTCCATCATGCTTTTATTTAATTGTCCTCAAGGGCTGTCCTATACAGGAAAAGTCGCTTTCTGCGCAGGGTGTTATTTCCTTGCAAATCCTTTTTTTGGAACCATGGTTTCCGTTGCTTGTGGAACTATGAACAATCTGCTTACCGCTGATTCCAAACAGCGAGGTGTTTTAGGAGTTTTTTCTGCTTACGGATCATTGATTCCTGTACTTCTTATAGGCCTGGTCGTTCCTAAGATACTTTCTGCAATGAACGAAAGCCAGGCTGCATATACTGTAGCTACTCTCGCTTTTGCTGTTATATCAATAGCAGCCTGTATCATTGGTGTTCTATGTACCAAAGAAACCGTAACAGAACATTCCAAAGATAAACTGACAAAAAATCAGACTGTGGGAGAGTCTGTTAAAGCATTACTAAAAAATAAATATTTTATTTATCTTGCAGTTGGAACGGTTCTTTATAATCTTTCTGCTGCACCAGTAGCCAATTACTATGCGAAATATGTATTTAATGATGTTGGGGTGGCAACCATTATGAATCTGCCCGGAATGCTTTCCCTTTTTCTTCTTCCCTTTGCCATTCCAATGATTAACCGTCTTGGTAAAAGAAATTGCGTCGTATTTGGTATGGTTACAGCTGCGATCAGTCATCTGGTTATCTTATTTGCAAATAATAATCTTGCACTGTTTATGATTGGAAAAACTATCGGTGGTATTGCGGTTATTCCATTTACAGTTGCACTGATTCCAATGACAGGTGAAATATGCGATTATGCCTTATATAAAACCGGAAAACCAATGGATGGTACAATTTCCTCAGCGGCAACTATGGGAGGAAAAATAGGAATTGGACTGGCTGCAGGTATCTCAGGTGTTATGCTGGCAGTCAGCGGATACATCAGCAGTCAGGCAGATGTGGTAGTTTCACAGCCTGCCAGTGCAGTTTGGATGATCCGTATTTTAGCAAGTATCTATCCTGCCGTATTGTATCTGTTAGCAGCATTTTGCTTTTCAAAAATTGACCTTGAAAAAAATGGTATTGGGGATATTCAGAAAGAGTTAAGAGACAAGGGGATGAGATAATGATCAGCGAAAATTCCACTATCAAAGAAATCAAAAACGATTCTATATTAGCTAAAATTACACCGTATCTGATTTATAATACAGCAATGGATGGTACAGAAAATCTTTCTGATGATAGCATTACTCTCCGAGATATCCAGAAAAAAACGCCAACCTGGAGTGCCACAGATATGGCCTATGGACTTAACCGCATTATTGAAAATGGAAAACAGGGAAATCAATTGCTGTTTCAGGTATATAACCTTCATGAAATTACTTTATGTCCGGAAAAACAGCATGTAAAATTAATCTATTTTCCACCCAGTGGATCTGCAGAAAAACAGAAAAAATTTGTTATTCTGGCAGCAGGCGGTGGCTATGGAGCTGTATGCTCACTGGCAGAAGCTTTTCCTGTTGCTACTAAATTAAGTGAACTTGGGTTCTCCGTTTTTTGTTTGAATTACAGGGTAGCGGGTACAGAACCGCTATTTCCAAAGCCAATGGAAGATCTGGCTGCTGCATATGCTTTTTTGAAAAAACACGAAAATGAATTTGAAATTGATGCAGATCGCTACGCTGTCGGTGGTTTTTCAGCTGGCGGACATCTTGCTGCCAGTTGGGGACTGCCTGAATTAGGCTATAAAAAATATCATTATCCTGCTCCGGAATTATTATTACTTGGTTATCCGTTACTTTCCGTGTGGAGAACTCTTCAGCTATTGCCTGAGAATTACCAGCAAGCAATGCTGAACGCATATTTAGGAGCAGATCATTCTGAAAAAACGTGTAAGCCTTATAATATTGATGAAATGGCTGCTGATGATTATCCTGCAGTTTTTATGATCCAGGCTGAAAATGATGATGTAGTTCCAATCTGGAATACTGCTGAATTTTTCGAAAAATTGAAAGAACGAAGGGTTCCCTGTGAATATGAACACCCAAAAACCGGAGGACATGGATTCGGACTTGGGAGCGAAACAGAAGCAAAGGACTGGATTGAACGGGCAGTAACTTTCTGGAAAAAACTATGCTGTGAAAATTGAACCAAGTGGAGGAAAGTACTATATGAAACTATACGATTTGCAGACCCTGCACATGGACCATCCTGTAATCGATCAAGTTCCCTGCTTTTCATGGAAAATATCCAGCAACCGGCAAAATGTAATGCAGGAACGTTATCGGATTACAGTATCCCAGAAAGAAAAAATATTATGGGATACAGGAGAGATATACTCTTCAAAGCAATCTTTTATTGAATATCACGGAAGCTGTTTTTCTTCAAAAGAAAACTATCGCTGGACAGTGACCGTCTGGAATCAATATGGAGAAAGTGCTACTGCCACAGATGTATTTGAAACTGCATTTTTATACTCGTCGGATTGGAAAGCAAAATGGATTGAATGTCCTTTCAGTCGGGAAAATGCAAGTGAATACCCTTATGGAAAAACATATCCACCTGTACTATTTGAGAAAAAATTCTTATTGAAAAAGGCAGTAAAAAAAGCAAGGATCTATGCCACTGCTCATGGAATATACAGACTTACAGTAAATGGAGAGCGTATAGATCAAAGAGAATTTGCACCGGAATTTACCTCTTACGAAAAATGCCTATATTATCAGGTATACGATGCATCCGCATTTTTGCATAAGGGATCTAACACATTGCATATGTATGTGGGAGATGGTTGGTATTTCAATAGTCAGGCATCACCTGTTATGAATGAAATTGACCGTCGCCCGGAGCCATCTGTAATATTTCAATTAGAATTATCTTATGAAGATGGCTCATCAGAGAGGATTATTTCAGACGGAAGTGAATTGTGCAGAACGGATTTCATTGCATATTCAGACCTTTATCTGGGAGAAAAACAGGATTATACTTATTTGACTCAAAAAGGTAAGCCTGTCCTTGTAAAAGAATACGGATATGATTTCTTGCGGGCGCAGCCTATGAATCCTGTCTTTCCTGTAAGAGAAATTCCAGCAGTTAGGATTTTTACATCCTCCGCAGATGAAATGATAGTAGACTTTGGACAAATTCTGGCTGGTAGAGCGCGAATCAATATCAATGTTCCAAAAGGGCAAAAAGTAACCTTTGAGTATTTCGAAATACTGGATGATAACGGCAATTATTTGAATACAATGTTTGCACCTCAGAAGGATACTGTAATATCATCAGGTAATCCAGTTATGCATGAAGCCTTTTTTACCTTTCACGGTTTTCGTTATATTCGTGTTACCGGTATGGAAAATGCAAAAAAAGAAGACTTTACGGCTGTTCTCTTAAGCAGTCTGAAGGAGAACGCAGGCTTTTTTTCCTGTTCAAATGAAAAATTAACTCGTCTCTATCAAAATATTCGCTGGTCACAGTACAGCAATATGATGTCCATACCTACTGACTGTCCTACAAGAGAAAAAGGTGGTTATACAGGTGATCTGCTGATTTATGCCAGAACTGCGCTGAAAAATGAAAGGCTTACTCCTTTTTTCAAAAGCTGGCTGAATTCTGTAAGACTGGATCAGGCTGATAATGGAGCAATTATGATCGTTGCTCCTTTCATGAAGTTATATGAAAATATGATGAAAGAAGTATCTGCAAAGAACGGCGAAAATGCCATATCCGGTGTAGCCGGGTGGAGTGATGCTATTGTTTGGATTCCTTATGAAATGTATCATACGACAGGAGATGAATTGGTCCTTCGGGAGAATTATGATGCAATGGAGAAATGGTGCGGTTATATTGAAGAATGTGCAAAAAAAACAGGACCAATGGGAATTTCAAAGCAATATGACCAGTATCTGTGGAACACAGGATTTCATTTTGGAGAATGGATGGTACCAGGACGTGAAGATCACACAGGAGAGCAGTTTGGAATCTGTAAGGAAACCGCATATTATATTGCTCCCTTTTTCGGATATTGTACAATAAAAAAGATGTCTGAAATATCTAATGTGATTGGAAAAAAGGACAATGCATTAAGATATGAAAATCTTGCTCATAAAATGAAAATTTCAATCCAGGAAGGAATTATGCGGCAGAATCTGATGCCTGATGATCTCATGGGAGCTTATGTCCTGGCCTTTGCATTCCAACTGGTGCCGGAGGATCTGCACGAAAAGTATAAAGAAAAACTGATGCGTCTTATCAAAGAAAAAAACTATTGTATTGGGACAGGCTTTCTGGCCACGCCGTTTATTTTGGATGTCTTATGTGATCTCGGAGAATCCTCTGCTGCCTATCAAATTCTTTTCCAGGAAAATCGTCCATCCTGGATTTACGAAGTCGATCACGGAGCAACGACCATATGGGAAGCCTGGGATGCAGATGATGCAGCTTTGGGGAATCGCTTTGTAAGCTTTAATCACTATGCGTTTGGCTGTGTAGATGACTGGATCTGCAGACATATTGCAGGTATTGACAGTGATACTCCAGGATTTTGGCATGTTTTAATTCAACCGGACACAACAGCACCTCTGGATTGGTGTCACAGAGCTTTTGAATGTGAGGCGGGCCAAATAAAAGTATTTTGGAATAAACAAAAACTGACGGTCTCTATACCGCCTAATACTACTGCAACTGTAATATGGAAAGAGAATACGTATCATATTGGAAGTGGAAATTACGAATGGAATTGAATTCCTGATAGGAGCTGAAATGAGAGAAGAAGTTAAAAGAATTTTGAACAAATTATCATTAGAAGAAAAAATTGCATTATGTTCCGGAAAAGACTTCTGGCATACAGAGGCTGTGAACTGTGCAGAACTGCCAGAGGTTATGATGTGCGATGGTCCTCATGGACTGCGAAAGCAAGAAGAAAAAAGTGATCATCTTGGAATCAACGGAAGTATCAAGACGGTATGTTACCCATCTGCATCTGCTTTAGCAGCAAGTTTTGATCTTGATGTTCTTTTTGAATTAGGAGATGCCTTAGGCCAGGAGTGCCAGGCCGAAAATATTGGTATGCTTCTTGGCCCAGGATTAAACATGAAAAGAAGTCCACTTTGTGGCAGGAATTTTGAATATTTCAGTGAAGATCCTTATCTTGCCGGTAAACTGGCTTGTGCATATATTAAAGGTCTACAAAAAAGAGGAGTTGCTGCATGTGTAAAACATTTTGCTGCAAATAACCAGGAAACACAGAGAATGAACAGTTCTTCAAATGTAGATGAACGGACTTTACGGGAAATTTATCTGCCTGCTTTTGAAATGGCTGTCAAAGAGGGAAAAACGCGTAGTGTTATGTGTGCCTATAATGCGATCAATGGTATTTTCTGTTCTGAAAACAAAAAGCTTTTAAATGACATTCTACGTGATGAATGGGGATTTGAAGGTTTTGTTGTTACTGACTGGGGCGCAAAAAAAGATGCAGCAGCCGGGGTAAAAGCAGGACTAAACCTGGTAATGCCAGGAGGTTATGGTACTCATGAACAAATGCTGAAGGAATCATTAAAAAATCATGAGCTTACGGAAGAACAACTGAATACTGCTGTTGCAGATATTTTACAGTTTATTTTGGATGCATATAAAAACAAACTTCCAAATGCTGAAATTGATAGGGAAAAATGTTCAGAATTAAGTGGTGAATTGGCGGCACAGTGCGCAGTCCTTTTAAAAAATGAAGACATCCTTCCATTAAAAAAAGACACCAAAATTGCTGTAATTGGAGATTTTGCAAAGTATCCACGGTATCAGGGAAGTGGCAGCAGCCACATAAATGCTTCAAAAACAATTTGCGCAATAGAAACGTTAAAAGAAAAAGAGACTTGTTTTCTCTTTGCAAAAGGATTTGATGCAGATACAGTTAATCCTGACCAAAAGTTGATTGAGGAAGCTGTCAAAACAGCAGAAGCCTCGGAGGCTGCTGTAATATTTGCCGGACTTCCAGACGCTTTTGAATCTGAAGGATTCGATCGGGAACATTTAAATCTGCCAGAAAATCAAAATGCCTTGATTGAAGCTGTTTGCAAAGTACAAAAAAACGTAATTGTAGTATTACACGGCGGTTCACCTATGCTGCTTCCATGGGAAGATCAGGTAAAAGGAATTTTGTGCATGTATCTGGGTGGTCAGGAAGTAGGACGTGCTGCAGTGGAGTTGCTTTATGGAGAGAAAAATCCTAGTGGAAAATTAGCTGAAACATGGCCCCTTCGATTAGAAGATACACCATCTTATCTGAATTTTCCAGGCGTAGATGGTATAGTCAATTACAGAGAAGATATTTTTATTGGATACCGCTATTACGATAAGAAAAAAATGAATGTACAGTACCCCTTTGGTCATGGCTTATCCTATACTTCTTTTTCATATAGTGATTTAAAAACTGACAAAATAACAATCACTGATAAAGAAACGCTTCATGTAAGCTGTAAAATCAAAAATACAGGCACCTGTGCCGGAAAAGAGATTGTTCAATTATATGTAAAAGATGTAGAAAGTTCTGTGGAAAGACCAGTCAGAGAGTTAAAGGGTTTTTCAAAAGTATATCTGAATCCAGGAGAAGAAAAAGAAGTAGAATTTACATTGGACAAACGAAGCTTTTCTTATTACGAAACTTTAATATCCGATTGGTTCGTTGAAAGTGGCGAGTTTGTTATTGAGATTGGTGCTTCCAGTCGTGACATACGGCTTTCTCAGTCTATCCAGGTAGAAGGAACAGGAGAATTACCATACCATTATACAGAAAATTCACTTTTGTGTTCTTTACAGAGAACCAACAAGGGACAAAAAATGCTTAAAAGAATATTATCAGCAATGACATCCAATACGCAACAGGATTTCACACAAATGGAATCACTTGGTGACGGAGCTGATAAAATGAAATGGAAAATGTTTATGGAAATGCCGCTTGGGACAATAGCAGGCCTGGGAATTATGTCTGATTCAGAATTAGAAGTACTTTTAAATAATTTAAATTCTTCTGATTGTTCAAGCGGGGAATGAAAAGTTTTTGAAGAAAACGGGGTGGATTGATTTTGAAAGTTAAAAACATCATAACGTTGCTGGTGATAGTAGTTGTTGCCATTATATCAGGTTCCGTATGTGGCAAATTGTTATTGGATAATATAATAGGAAAAAGAAAACCAAATCTATAATATATGTC
>OGEO01001086.1_pt1 | contig 18996 bp, 18 predicted proteins | sample 1570661 | NCBI WGS metagenome assembly OGEO01 (sample SAMEA2582142, study PRJEB24529) | metagenome | biome: Human gut stool | place: China | collected 2011
ACACGCATCCTCCGTGTCAATCAGCGGAGTGATTGACACGGGAGTGAACAGTAACAGCTGCATGACTCTTGCATGCAAGAGAGCAAAAAATGTTGTATAATAAGAATTGGTTCGTGTAGTTTGAGCGTGTTCTGCACGAATGAGAAAAAGAAAGAGTGGAATAAAAATGCAGTCAGAAGCAGAACTTAAAAGTTTATTATCAAGAATAGATCACCGGGGATATCCGGCTTATAAAGATACAAAAGGACAGTACCGATTTCCGGGATATGTTTTATCGATCGATCACGTACAGGGAGATCCGTTTGCGTCACCGTCAAAGGTAAGTGTACTGGTGAGTGGAAAGACAGCAGGATTCCCACAGGAATTATATTGTGGAAAATGTCAGAGAATCGCACTTCAGGATGAATTGCTGCGCCAGTTTGGAAGAAGGGCAGAGAGGTTTGCATTCAAGGCGAAAGGTTCAGGTAAGAGCGGACTGATCTCTGTCAGCAGATGCGGACAGGAAGTTTTGGAGAGAACAGCGTGTCAGATCCAGCCGGAGAACGGAAACATCCTTCTGAGAATGGAAATCGGATTTCCGGCAAATGGGCGAACGATCAATGCAAGAGAATTAGAGAAGATTTTATTTGATTTTGTTCCGGAGTGTGTAAAGGCATCCTTGTTTTATAAGAATCTGGATGCAAAAAGATTGAGAAGAATCGTAGATCTGGCAGAAGATCAGGAGTATATCCGTAAAGAACTTCCGAAACGTGGTTTGTGTGCTTTCGTGGCAAACGGAAGTGTACTGCCAAGGGAATCCGGAATTTCATCCAGGCCGATGCGTGACGGAATTGCCTTCCAGTCTCCGACGGAGCAGGAAGTGACACTGGAACTTCCACATAAAGGAAAGATTACCGGTATGGGAATCCGTAAGGGGATTACTTTGATCGTCGGTGGAGGTTATCACGGAAAGTCAACACTTTTGAAAGCTCTGGAGCTTGGAGTGTACAATCACATCGCAGGGGATGGAAGAGAGTATGTGATCACAGATGCGACAGCAGTGAAATTGCGCGCGGAGGATGGAAGAAGTATCCAAAAGACAGACATTTCCATGTTCATCAACGATCTTCCGAACGGAAAAGATACGACGTCATTCTGTACGGAAGATGCAAGTGGAAGTACTTCACAGGCAGCAAATGTGATTGAAGGAATTGAGGCCGGGACATCCCTGTTCCTGATTGATGAAGATACGAGTGCAACGAACTTCATGATCCGTGATGAGCTGATGCAGCGCGTGATCCACAGAGAGATGGAGCCGATCACGCCATTTATTGAAAGAATCAGAGAATTGTATGAAAATTATGGAATCTCGACAGTGATCGTTGCAGGAAGTTCGGGAGCTTATTTCCATATCGCAGACAGTATTATCCAGATGGATCGTTATGTTCCGAAAGATATTACAGTACTGGCGAAAAAAGAAGCAGAGAACTTCCCGCAGATCAGCGTGCCGGAGCAGCTAGCAAAAAAGCCGGCTTATGACAGAGTGCCGCGACCGGATCAGGCATTTCACGGAAATGACAGGATCAAGATGAAGACGATGGGAAAAGAATCTGTGATGATCAACAGGGATACGATCGATCTGAGGTATTTGGAACAGATCACGGATAGCGAACAGGTGGCAGCACTTGGATACTGTGTACGATATGCACAGAAACATTTGATTGACGGAAAGAAGAATCTGATCCAGATTGTAGATGAGCTGGAAGAAGTGATGCAGAATAAATCGCTGGCGGAATTATGCGAGAGTACATCCAGTGTATCCTGTATGGCAGTGCCGAGAAGACAGGAAATATTTGCATGTTTTGACAGATATAGAGCACTTAGGTTAGTATGATATAGGAGTTGATAATATGAAATTAGAGAATGGAAGACCAGAAAACACAGAAGGAAGATTAGAAAAGGAAATCAGGGTATATGATTTCCTCGACAAGCTTGGTGTGGAATACCAGAGAGTAGACCATGAGGCGGCAATGACGATGGAAGCCTGTGAAGAGATCGATAGAACACTTGGAGATGGAACCGCAATCTGCAAGAACCTGTTCCTTTGCAATCGACAGGAAACAGACTTTTATCTGCTTCTGATGCCGGGTGACAAGCCATTCAAGACAAAGAATCTGTCGGCACAGATCGGTTCTGCCAGACTTTCCTTTGCAAAGCCGGAGTATATGGAGAAGTATCTGGATATTACACCGGGATCTGTCAGCGTTATGGGACTTATGAATGATACAGAGGGGAAAGTGCAGCTTCTGATCGATGAGGATATAATGAAAGATCCGTATTTTGGCTGTCATCCGTGCATCAACACATCCAGCTTGAAGATTCGTACATCTGATTTGATCGCAAAGATCATTCCGGCGCTGAAGCATGCACCGAAGATGGTGAAACTTCCGGGAGCGGAGAAGCAACAGTAACTATTAATCGACACTAGGTCCATTTCCTGTTGGTTGTATATTTTTCGTGAATTTGCTATAATCTATATGTTGATATGATACAAGGATCAAAAGCTCATGCGTTTCTTGCTTGCATGAAAAAGCATGACTTATTGACCCGCAAAACACCGAAAAGTAGCCATTTTTCGTAGAAAAATGAGCGGATTTGAGGTGTTTTAGGATTGCGAGAGCATGAAATGCGAAGCAATCCGTGTATCATAGGGGTCAAAATACCTTTTGACCCCAACATCTTGATATATGAAGAGCAGGTATCATTTTCAGGATTAATGCGGAGAAGATAAAAGGAGAACTATAGTGTCTGAAGAAAATAAAGTGATAGATAAAGTGAATACATCAGAAATAGTCGAGCAGCCGGTGGATGCGGAGGAGATTCCGCCAGTGAAGACAGAGGCGATACCACCGGTGAATACGGAACCAACACATCCTGTACAGCCACCGGTAGAACCGGCGCAGAAGCTGGAAGATTATTACAAAGAGACTGTGGAGGATCGTGCAGCTGAGGAAGAGTACGAGCAGGCGGTTAAAGATCCGCAGAACCGGAAGGAAAAGATCGATCAGATCAAGAGTATTTTCCACCGCAGTGGGGAGAAGAAATTTTCCAGAGAAGAAGTGATTCTTTCTAAGATTCGACCGGAGGATATGCTGGAATATCTGACGTTGGAACAGCGCAGACTGGAATGCTTACAGAAAGCAAGACAGAGCCGGAATGAGAAGCTTCTCAAGGTGCTTCAGCTTGCGGCGATACTTGCAGCAATTGTAGCGGTTGTCGCTTTACTGAAGGATAATCCGGTCGTTCTTGTGAACATTCTGTATATGCTTGGTATTGTAGCAGCAATCTGGATTTGGAAGAATCCGGGAAAGAAGTAAATTTACTGTAATGAGGTGACGATATGAAATTTTTTCATTTATCAGACCTGCATATAGGAAAGCAATTACATCACTATAACCTCCGGGAGGATCAGGAACATATCCTTGCGGAGGTTCTTTCATATGCAGCGTCCATACATCCGGATGCGATTGTTATTGCTGGAGATATCTATGATAAATCCGTGCCATCAGGAGAAGCGGTAAGTCTGTTTGATGAATTCTTGACAGCTCTGGCTAAGATTGAACCGGCGATTCCGGTTCTTATCATATCGGGAAATCATGATTCGGCACAGCGGCTTGATTATGCCAGTCGTTTGCTTGGAAGCCATCAGATTTATATTGCGGGTCAGGCTCCGGAGGAAGAAGCAGATCGTCTGAAAAAGATTACTTTGACAGATGAATTTGGAGAAGTGGATTTCTGGCTGCTTCCGTTTTTAAAACCGGGATATGTACGCAAGATCTTTGGCGGAGAGGTGCCGGAAAGTTATACGTCAGCTGTACAAGGAATTCTGGAGAGGGAGAAGATCGATTTTTCCAGAAGAAATGTACTGGTTTCCCATCAGTTTTATACAGGGAAGGGGGAGACTCCAACAACGTGTGAATCAGAAGTATTATCTGTCGGAGGCATTGATAATGTAGATATTTCCGCAGTACAGGAGTTTGACTATGTGGCTCTTGGACATTTACATGGAGCACAGAGAGTCGGACAGGAGAAGATCCGTTACTGCGGAACATTGTTGAAATATTCAGTCAGTGAAGCAAATCAGAAGAAGACACTTCATGTAGTCGAATTGAAAGAAAAGGGGAGCGAGCCGGAGATTCAGAAGCTGCCGTTACATCCGCTTCGTGATGTACGGAAACTGCGTGGAACTCTGGAAGAGATCCTTGAAGCGGAGGACGGAACCGGGAGCGAAGATTATGTCAGTGTGACGCTGACAGATGAGGTTGATCCGTACAAACCGAAGGAGCAGCTGGAAAGAAAGTTCCATCATATCCTCGAAGTGCGAATGGATAATGAAAGGACGAGACAGAAGCTGGAATTTTCTGAAGAACAGATACGGATCGGTACTCCGTTTGAAACATTTTGTGATTTCTACAAAGAGATGCAGAGGCAGGAAATGTCTGAGCAGGAACAAAAGATCTTAAGAGAGATTCTAAGTGAAATGAAAGGGGAAGACGTATGAGACCGGTGAGATTGACGATGTCCGCATTCGGATCTTATGCGGGCGTCCAGGAGATAGATTTTACAAAGATTCACAGCGGATTATTTCTGATCACCGGAGATACAGGTGCAGGAAAAACAACTATCTTTGATGCAATCATGTATGCACTGTATGACCGGACGAGTGGCGGACGCAGAGATGGAAATATGATGCGCAGCCAGTATGCATCAGAAGACACAGACACTTATGTTGAATATGTGTTTTCTTATCGGGGACAGGAATATACCGTGCGCCGTAATCCGGAATATCTCCGGGTCGGAAAGAGGAGAAAAGCAGATGGAAGCCTCCGGTATGTGAAAGAGACAGCGAAGGTAAGTCTCCTTCTTCCGGACGGAAGGGAATACCAGGGGAAGAAGCGAGAGACAGACCAAAAGATTCAGGAAATCATTGGTCTTGATGCGGGACAGTTTACACAGATTGCCATGATCGCGCAGGGAGATTTCTTAAAGCTTCTTCATGCAGAATCGAAAGAACGTAAAAAGATCTTCTCACAGATTTTCCAGACACAAATCTACTGGCGGATTCAGGAAGCACTGAAAGAAAAAGGAAAAGATCTGTATATTGCGCTGAAGGAAAGTGAATCAGACATCCGGCGTGAGATGGAGCGTGTGGAACCAGAGAATACAGAGCAGCAGGATCTGGCAGACCAGTGGAAAGAACTCTGTGAGTTATCCATGCCGGAAGGGGAAAAGGTTCTGGAGGCTGTGAAAAACTTTCTCGAATATGAAGAAAGTTGTGGAAAAGTCTTAAAGAAAGAATCAGAGGAACTTAAGAAACAGTCAGAAACACTTCGAATGCTGATTCAGAAGAAAGCAGAGAAAAATAAGATATTTGACCGTTTGGAAATGGAAGAGAAGCAGCTGAGTATTCTTAATGCAAAACAGGAAGAGATGGAAACCTGTCGGGTTCAGGCAGTGCTTGGACACCGGGCAGAGCAGGCGAGACATCTGGAAGTGCAGGCTCTTCGAACAGCGAAATCCGTGCGGCAGATACAGGGAGAAATCGAGCAGATTACTGTATGGCAGAAGGAACAGGAAAAGGAACTTTCTGAGGTTAAAGAAAAAGCGGAAGAATTGGAAGAAGTTTTTGCAAAGGAAGAACCGGAAATGCTGAAAAAAATTTCACAGTTATCGGATCTCCTTCCACATTACGCAAATGTGCGTAAGTATTCGAAAGAATATGAAAATCAGACAGGGGCAATGCAGCGTTGTATACAGAATTGTCAGGAAGCATCAGCTCAGTATGAGGAAGCATATGCGAAATTCTTTCAGGAGCAGGCGGGAATCCTGGCAAAGGAATTACAGGAAGGCACGCCGTGTCCGGTCTGCGGATCAGTAGAACATCCGCATCCGGCAAAGATTTCCGGAGAAGCACCGGATAAAGAGACGGTAGAGAAACTGAAGCAAAGACGTGATCTGCTGGAACAAAAAAGAATACAGCAGCAGGAAAAGTTTCAGATATGTAAAGCACAGCTTGAATCAGAACAACGTATTCTCGGAGATAATCCTGTGAAAGAAGAGCAGGTGAAAGAAGAGCTTCAGAAGATGCAGGTTGAACTGGATCGGAAGAAGAATGAAACAAAGCAGGCACAGGAACAGTGCCGTAAGATGACGGAGGAAAGCAGACGTCAGGCAGGAAAACTGGAGGGACTTCGAAGTCAGAAAACAGAACTTGAGAAGCGTTTTGTAAAAGAGCAGGAAGAGTTCCGAGAGGAGATCAGCCGACAGGAATTTACTTCACAGGAAGAATTCCGTGAGGCGAAACAGTGGATCGAAGGGTGGCGGGAGAAAGACAAAGAAGTGAAAGAACATGACCGCCAGCTGTTAGAGAAAAAGGCAAAGATCGAGACGCTGAAGGAACAGACTGCAGGCGAAAAGCGGGAAGATCCGCAGCAGGAGATGGAAAAGCGAAATGAAGTAGAACATCTGTTGAAAGAAAAACAGGATCATCAGATGCAGCTTCACAGCAGATGGACAGGTAACCAGAATGCGTACAAGAATCTGAAACAATATTTTTCTTCGCAGGAAGCTCTGCGAAAAGAATATGAGGTACTTTCCAACCTGAGCAAGACTGCAAATGGCAATTTGAGCGGCAGTGTGAAACTTGATTTTGAGACGTATGTACAGCGGACTTATTTCCGGCAGATCATTCAGGCGGCAAACCGCAGGCTGGCGCGGATGACATCGAATGAATTTATTTTACAGTGCAGGGAGATTCAGGATTTGAGTAGTCAGGGACAGGCCGGACTTGATCTGGATGTCTATGATCTGGTGACAGATTCTGTCAGAGATGTGAAGTCTCTCTCAGGAGGAGAATCCTTCATGGCAGCCTTATCAATGGCATTGGGACTTGCAGATATTATCCAGAATACGGCGGGAGCTGTAAGTCTGGAGACGATGTTTGTAGATGAAGGATTCGGATCTCTGGATGATGCATCAAGAGACCGTGCAATTCAGATTCTCAAAGAACTTGCAGGAGAGAAAGGACTGGTTGGAATCATTTCCCATGTAAATGAATTGAAAGAGCAGATTGACTGGAAATTAAATATTACAAAGACAGAGCATGGAAGTCAGGCAAAATGGGAAATCTAAAAGCATAAGGCAATAATAGGGACAGCTACGAAGAAGGACAGAATACAGGCAGGTGCGGAAAATGAAACAAAATGGAATGAGAGAAAGAAAAGGAAGGATTTCAAGATACGGAAGAAGGATGTTGGCAGTTCTGCTCAGCGCAGGGATGCTGCTGACAGAGACTCTTCCGGTATTCGGAACAGAAAATACGGAGGAAACGGCACGCCCACATCAGCTTTATTGCACAGTACTTGGAGACAGTATTGCGAAAGGTTACACTTGCGATAAATCCTGGATGGAGAATTATGGAAGTCTGGCAGCAAAGGAAATAGCATATAGCGAAGGGTGCAGATATATTTATCACAATTATGCAAGAACAGGTCTTGATACAGCAGGATTGAACGAAAAGTATTTGTCAAAGCAGGATGTGCAGATGAATCTTGCAAAAGCAGATGTTATTTTTATAACAATTGGTTCGAATGACCTGCTCAACGAATGTAAGCGTGTGGTTCAGGAAATCCTGAAGACAGATACAAAATTTAAAAGTGCGGATGAGGCACTTGCATCTTTGAAAGAGTCTGTAAAGAAGAATCCGCTGCTTGTGCTGAGTGCGATCAACGCGTTGAACAACTGGGATTATAATTCCTTTGAAAAAGAATGGATTCAGATGATGAAGACAGTAAATTCATTGAAAAAGGACGATGCAAAAGTGATCGTGACTACAATTTATAATCCGGCAGGAAATATGAAGCTTCCGTCTACGCTGAATAAAATTGTAGAAGACATTATTGAAAATATGAACGCGATCATTGAAAAACGTGCGGGAAAATACGATTATGAAATTGCGGATGTGTATCAGTCATCTGTGACATCACATCTGCAGAAAGATGGAGTACATCCGGATTCACAGGGGCAGCAGATCATTGCAGATCTGGTTTGTAAGGAATACGAAAAGTAAAAAAGAAGCATTCTTTGTGTTGGTTCTTATATGGAACAATGCAGAGAATGCTTTGTTGTATATTAGGAAAGGACTTTCCTAATATACAACAAACGCTCCGCTCAGGATGCGCACTGCAGCGTACAAGGTAGGTGTCGCAAGCGACCGCCGCAGGCGCAAGAATGTGCCGAGGCACATTCTTTGTTCTTTTTACAAGAAATAGAACTGTCACATTTATAACACAAAACATTCACAGAACTCTGATACTTTTGAAAAGTCAAAAATCTCGGTTTGTCTGCATAGATATAGACTGGAAGAAATATAGGGAGGTAAGACTTTGATAGAAGTAAAGAATCTTGTGAAGAAGTATGGAAATCATACAGCAGTAGATCATTTGAACTTCACAATAGAGGAAGGGCATGTCTACGGCTTTCTTGGACCGAATGGGGCGGGAAAATCAACAACGATGAATATTATGACAGGATATCTCGGTGCTACCGAAGGAGAAGTGCTGATTAATGGACATGATATTCTGAAAGAGCCGGAGGAGGCGAAAAGGCAGATTGGTTATCTGCCGGAATTGCCACCGTTGTATATGGAGATGACAGTTCGTGAATATCTGGAATTTGTAGCGGAGTTGAAAGGAATCGCTAAGAAGAAAAGAGGAGAGTCTATCAATGAAGTAGAGAAGATGGCGAAGATCTGGGAAGTGGAAAACCGTCTGATCAAGAATTTGTCAAAAGGATACCGTCAGAGAGTCGGACTGGCACAGGCGGTGCTTGGATTCCCGGAGATCATCATTCTTGATGAACCAAGTGTCGGACTTGATCCAAAACAGATCATAGAGATCCGTGAACTGATCCGTCAGCTTGCGAAGAAACATACAGTGATTTTGAGTTCTCATATTTTGGCGGAAGTCCGTGAAGTCTGCGATTATATTTTGATCATTTCCAAAGGAAAACTGGTTGCAAGTGACACACCGGAGAACCTGGAACGGAATCTGGGAGATTCTGATCTGATTGAGATCGAGACGAAAGCAGATCCGGATGAAGTTCGAAGAATTCTTGAGACAGTAGATGGAATTCGAAGCATTTCTACAAAGCATCTGGAAAATGGAATCACATGGGCTCAGATTCAGGAGAAGAAAAATACAGATGTACGTGAAAAAGTATTTCAGGCATTTGCACAGAATCATCAGCCGCTGCTGAAACTGAATCCGTTGCAGGTAAGTCTTGAAGATGTCTTTATGGAACTGACGCAGAGCGACAGGGCAGCAGAAGAATATGCAGAAAAGGCGAAGAAGAAGGAAACGGAGGACATGAAAGATGCTGGCGATTTATAAAAGAGAAGTACGCTCCTATTTTCAGTCTATGGTGGGATGCGTGTTTGTTGCATTTCTTATTGCATTTACAGGAATCTACTTTATGGCATATAACCTGACAGCCGGATATCCATACTTTTCCTATACGCTTTCAGGTACACTGATCGTATTTATCGTAGGGATTCCGCTGATCACGATGCGCAGTTTTTCAGAAGAGCGTAAAAATAAGACAGATCAGCTGCTTCTGACAGCTCCGGTCAGTCTGTGGAAGGTTGTGCTTGGAAAATATCTTGCAATGGTAACGGTAATTGGAATTCCGAATGTGATCTTCTGTGCGTTCCCATTAATCATTAAGGCACAGGGAACTGCATATCTGAAAGTAGATTACATATCCATCGGGGTATTCTTCCTGTTGGGCTGTGTATATGCGGCAATCGGCATGTTCCTGTCTGCTCTGACGGAAAGTCAGATGATCGCATTTATCAGTACATTTGGTATTCTGCTTATCTTGTATCTTTGGAATGGAATTCTTTCCATGCTTCCAAGCAGTGCAGTCAGCGGATTGGTCGGTGTGATTATTATTCTGACTCTGATTGTTGTTTATATTTATCAGATGACAGGAAATATAGTGATTGCCGGTGTGATCGAAGCAGTTGGTGTGATCGCCGGTGTGGTTGTGTACTTTGTGAAATCAAGTCTTTATGAAAACCTGCTGACAAAGATGCTTGGAAGACTGGCACTTGCAGATGTATTTACGGATATCACTTCGAACAGTATTGTAGATATAACAGGAATCGCGCTGTATCTTTCACTGATCGTAGTCTTTGTGTTCCTGACAGTACAAGCAATCCAGAAGAGACGTTGGAATTAGGAGGGCATGAAAGTGGATAGAAGAAAGAAAACAACAGGAAAGATCAAAGGGATGTTCCACACCTCCGGTACAAAGCACGGATCTTACAGTGTGGGGCTGACAGTACTTGTAATCGCAATTGTTATTGTGTTCAATCTGGTGATCGGACAGATTCCGGAAGCTTATCGCAATCTGGATATGAGCAGTACAAAGATTTATGAAATTTCAGATACAACAAAGGATCTGCTGAGCGGATTGAATGATAAAGTCGATATGAAAGTTCTTGCGGTAAAGAAAGACACGGATGACAGGATTAAGACATTTATCAGTAAATATGCAGCACTTTCAGATAAGATTAATGTTGAGTGGATCGATCCGGTTCTGCATCCGTCAGCATTGACAGAGTATAATGCATCCGAAAATACAATTGTTGTATCTTGTGAAGCAACAGGAAAGACAACAACTATTTCTTTTGACAAGATTCTTGTTATGGATATGTCTTCCTATTATTATTCAGGAAATGCATCTTATTCAGAATTTGACGGAGATGGCCAGTTGACAAGTGCGGTGAATTATGTGACAAGTGATGTGCAGAAGACAATCTATAAAGTAAGCGGACATGGAGAGGCGGATCTGTCATCTACAGTTACAGATTTGATGAGTAAAAATAATTACACGCTGACAGAGCTGAACCTTCTGATGGCAGATTCTATTCCGGATGATTGTGATCTTCTGCTTATGAATGCACCGACGAATGACCTTTCAGAAGATGAAGTGACACTTCTGACAAATTATCTGGCAGCAGGCGGAAAAGTGATGTGTCTGCTTGGGGATACCTCTCTGACGGATTTTCCAAATTTGGCAAGTGTGCTGAAGGTGTATGGAATTGAAGGGGCAGATGGTTATATTGCGGATCCTACAAGATGTTATCAGAACCAGCCATATTATATCTTCCCACAGCTGAAGGTATCCGGTGATCTTGCGAACGGAATCCGTTCTCAGATGGTACTTTTGACGAATGCACATGGAATGACATTGACAGATCCGGCACGAGATACGATCACAACAAGCGCATTCATGGAGACATCGGAAAATGGATACGCAGTAACAGAGTCCGAACAGAAACAGGGAACGTATGAACTTGGAGTTGTTGCGACAGAGACAATTTCTTCGGGAGATGATTCTGAGGAAAGCAGTACAACAGAAGCCCGTCTGACTGTGATCTCCGCAGGAAGCCTGATCGACAAGAATATTACAGATGCATTTTCACAACTTGAGAATGCACAGATCTTTATGAATGCAGTAAGTGCAAACTTTGACGGAGTGCAGAATCTTTCTATTGAGGCAAAGAGTCTTGGAACAGAGTATAATACGATACAGCATGCCGGTCTGTTCAGCCTTCTTGTAATCTTTGGAATCCCGGCAGTGATTCTGATTGCCGGATTCAGCGTATGGTTCAGAAGAAGAAAAGCTTAAGGAGGAAGAAATCAGAATGAAGAAAAAGAAAGGACCATTGATTTTAATCTGTGTTCTGGTGTTGCTCCTGATCCTCTATTTTGTCTTAAGCACATGGAATAAGAAGCAGGATTCCAAGGAAGAAGAAACGGTGAAAGTGACAGACCTGAAGACCTCAAAGATTACCGGAGTGAAATATGACTTAGGAACAGGTGAAATGAATTTTGAGAAAGATGGAGATACCTGGTACTATACTGCAGATAAAGATTTTCCATTGCGTCAGAGTTATCCGAAGACAGTAGCGGATGCCATGGGACAGTTGAATGCGGATCGAGAACTTGAGGATGCGGATGCACTGGAAGAATATGGATTAGATCACCCGACTTATACGGTTACACTGACAGATGAAGATGGAACTGTGACAACGATCAAGGTTGGGAATGCGACCGGAAATGATTACTATGCGACAGTGGACGATACGGAAAAGGTTTATACAATTCCGGCGACTTCATTGGATGATATCCAGACAGAACTGGATCAGATCGCTCAGCTGGATACTTATCCAAGTATCGGAAGTGGAAACCTGAAAAAAGAAGTGATCACACAGAATGGTGAGACGATAACCTATGATTCCGAAAATGAGGATCAGGCAGAAGATGTTGCGGCAGTAGCCGGAGGACTTGGTGCAGCAACGCTGTCAGAGGTAGCGGATTATTCTGTAGATGATGCGGATCTTACAGGGTATGGTCTGGATGAGACTTCCAAAATCACAGTAGAAGTTACTTATACAAGCGATGATGAAGATCAGACAATGACGCTTTACATCGGAGGAGAAAATGGAAGTGGGGACAGATATGTCAGGATTAATGATTCCAGGATTGTGTACCTGATCTCAGATGAAATCTGTAATAATATATTGAATCAATAAAGACTGGTAACTGTTCGGAGAAAACGAAGAAAATTCGCTGTATTTCCTCTGGACGGTTACCACATTTTATATTTATTTAATTGACTTTTGAATGAAAACAGCGCAGAATATAGCACATATCATTTTAGTAGGAAACTCAACGGAAGAGTACACGATAAGTTACAGATATCGTGAAAATAATGTGTGTAGACAGAGTTATTGAGAAAGAAGGATTTTGTATGAAAGAAAAATTTTTACGTTTTATGCAGGGAAGGTATGGCGTGGATCAGTTTTCTAAAGCGCTGCTCATTGCAGGATTGGTAGTAGTGCTCCTGTCTTCTTTTTTTACAGGGAAAGGAGTGGGGACGCTATTTTATTTCCTTGGATGGGTATTGGTCATTTATTGTTATTTCCGGGTCTTTTCCAGAAATATATCGAAAAGGTATGCAGAAAATCAGAAGTATCTTGCGAAGACTTATAAACTCAGAACTTATATTCAGCAGCAGAAGAACAGTTTGGCACAGAGAAAGGTATATCATATCTATAAGTGCCCGGGATGCAAGCAGAAGATCCGTATTCCGAAAGGAAAGGGAAAGATAGAGATTCGCTGTCCGAAGTGCGGAACAACATTTATTAAAAAGAGTTGATGCATTTACCAGAGACGCAACATCTGCTATGATATGCAGGTGGTATTTATAGAATGAGGATGAGAGAAAGAACGAGGGAATAAGAAGGATGTCAGATCCATACAGTATATTAGGTGTAGACAGGAATGCTACGGATGAAGATGTGAAGAAAGCTTATCGAAAGCTGAGCCGACAGTATCATCCAGATGCGAATATCAATAATCCGAAGAAAGATGAGGCTGAGGCGAAGTTTAAGGAAGTGCAGCAGGCTTATCAGCAGATTATGGATGAACGCGAAAAAGAATATAATTCCGGGTATGGTTCAAGTGATGGCTCAGGTTATGGTAGTTACGGTCCGTTTGGAGGATTCGGCGGTTTTGGTTCTTATGGATATGGTTCAGCAGGAAGTACGGGCGGAACTTCCGGGATGAGTGAGGAAGATGCACATCTGAATGCGGCAGCTAATTATATACGAAGCGGACATTATAAAGAAGCTCTTAACGTACTCGCCGGAATCAGCCAGCATAGTGCAAGATGGTATTTCTACAGCGCATCGGCGAATTCCGGATTAGGAAATAACGTGACTGCATTGGAAGATGCGAGAGAAGCAGTTCGTCTGGAACCACAGAATATGCAGTATCAGATGTTGCTTCAACAGCTGGAAGGTGGCGGAAACTGGTATCAGACAAGGCAGACAATGTACGGATATCCGGGAACCTACAATAGTAGCTGGTGTGTGAAACTATGTATTGCCAATCTGATGTGCAATATTTGCTGTAACAGTGGCGGACTGTGCCTGGGAGGCGGTCCGGGCGGCGGAACATTTATGTAAGATGAATAGAAGAGGAGAATCGAGAATGTTAACACAGTTTTCGAGAACAGAACTGCTTTTAGGTAAGGAAGCAATGAACAAGCTGGAAGGCGCCCGCGTTGCCGTGTTTGGTATTGGTGGTGTCGGTGGATATGTATGTGAAGCGCTTGTGAGAAGCGGAGTCGGAAAGCTTGATCTGATTGATAATGATAAAGTATGCATGAGTAATCTGAATCGCCAGATTATTGCGACGAGAAATACAGTTGGCAAATACAAAACAGAAGTGATGAAGAGTCGTATCCTTGAGATTAATCCCGAGACGGAAGTGAATATCCATAATTGTTTCTTTCTGCCGGAAAATGCGGAGGAATTTCCTTTTGAAGAATATGACTATGTAGTAGATGCAGTTGATACGGTAACAGCTAAGATTGCGCTTGTAATGAAATGTAAAGAAGTGGATGTGCCGATCATTAGCAGTATGGGTGCAGGAAATAAGCTGGATGCGAGCGCCTTTCGCGTAACAGATATTTATAAGACAAAGGTGTGTCCGCTTGCGAAAGTGATGCGACGTGAATTGAAGAAACGCGGCGTAAAGAAGCTGAAAGTAGTATATTCGGAAGAGGAGCCGATCCGTCCAATGGAAGATACTTCGGATAATTGTAGCACAGAGACGGTTTGTCAGGACGGTGTAGAATATAAAGCTGCAAAACGCAGATCCACTCCGGGCAGCGTGGCATTTGTACCGTCAGTGGCAGGTCTGATCATTGCAGGTGAAGTGATTAAGGACCTTGCGAGATAAGAAAGAACGACAGGGGAAGAGAGATGAGTAAATCAAAGAAAGAATTAAGTTTTGCCGAAGAAGTAGAACAGAGTCTGCGTAAAAAATTCAGAAAGAATATATGGTGCAAATTTACAAAGGCAATCAACGAATATGAACTTGTGAAACCGGGAGACAGAATTGCGGTCTGCATTTCCGGGGGGAAAGATTCTATGCTACTGGCGAAACTTTTTCAGGAACTGAAGCGTCATAATAAATTTGATTTTGAGGTGAAATTCCTTGTGATGGATCCCGGGTACAGTCCGGTCAATCGTCAGGTGATAGAAGAGAATGCGAGACGTCTGGAGATTCCGATAGAGATTTTTGAGTCAGATATTTTTGAATCAGTTTTTAATATAGAAAAATCCCCATGTTATCTCTGTGCAAGAATGCGTCGTGGATATTTGTACAGTCATGCGCAGAAGATGGGATGTAATAAGATTGCGTTGGGACATCATTATGATGATGTGATCGAGACGATCCTTATGGGAATGCTTTATTCAGCGCAGGTGCAGACAATGATGCCGAAGCTGCATAGTACAAATTTTGAAGGAATGGAACTGATCCGACCGCTATATATGGTTCGCGAAGAAGATATCAAAGCATGGAGAGATTATAATGATCTGTATTTTCTTCAGTGTGCATGTAAGTTTACGGAAGCGTGCGCTACAAGTGAGAATAATGAAGAGAATCTTTCTAAGCGTAAAGAAATCAAAGAATTGATCGCTACATTGAAAAAAGTAAATCCATATGTGGAAGGGAATATTTTCAAGAGTGTCGAAAATGTAAATCTGGATACTGTGGTTGCATATAAGTCAAAAGGGATGAAACATCATTTCCTTGATACTTATGATCGGAAAGAAGAAATTTAGCCGATAGTTCAAGATATATAGTTGAAATAGGTATAAAACAATTTCGTATAAAACAATTTAAGAAAGAGGCTTGACTTCCGTTTGTTCCCATGATACAATGTTTGGGCGAATGGAAGTAGGCTTTTTTTTTATGCCTAAAAATTGATGGCTCGCAACCATCAGCAACACGTAGGTGAATATATTAAAAGCGAGGTGGAAGTTGTGCGCACAAGAATTACTCTGGAATGTACGGAATGCAAGAACCGTAACTACAACATGACAAAGGATAAGAAGACTCATCCGGAACGCATGGAAACCAAGAAGTACTGCAGATTCTGCAAATCACACACACTGCACAAAGAGACAAAATAATTGTTGTCGAAAGGAAGTGGAATTATGGGTGAGAATACAAAAACTCAGAAGAAGAGCTGGTTCAAAGGACTTAAGGCAGAGTTCAGGAAGATCGTTTGGCCAGACAAGAATACACTTGCTAAACAGACCACGGCAGTTGTTGCTGTCTCCGTAGTGCTTGGAGCGCTGATCTCAGTAGTTGATGCGCTTTTGAGATATGGAATTGACTTTTTAGTGAAGTAGTTGATCGCAGCAGAAAGGTGATTTTATGTCAGAGGCAAAATGGTACGTCGTTCATACCTATTCAGGGTATGAGAACAAAGTAAAAGCAAACATTGACAAGACAATTGAGACTCGTCATCTGGAAGACCAGATTTTGGAAGTTCGTGTTCCACTTGAGGAAGTACCTGAGATACGTAATGGAGTGGAAAAGGTCGTACAGAGAAAGATGTTTCCTGGATATGTTATGATCCACATGATCATGAATGATGACACTTGGTATGTTGTAAGAAACACAAGAGGTGTTACAGGATTTGTCGGACCTGGATCCAAGCCGGTACCGCTTGATGAGAGTGAGATGGAGAACCTTGGAATCAAACAGGATGAGGTGATCCTTGATCTTGAGATCGGTGATGTTGTAACTGTACTTAGCGGTGCATGGGAAGGAACAGTTGGAGCTGTTCAGACAATCAACGAACAGAAGAAGAGTCTGACAATCAATGTTGAGCTGTTTGGCCGAGAAACTCCGGTTGAACTTGGTTTTTCAGAAGTGAAGAAAATGGATTAAAATTGCGTGGGAGGGATGAGAATCCCGCCAATACCACAAGGAGGTAATTGAAATGGCAAAAAAAGTAGAAGGATATATCAAATTACAGATTCCTGCTGGAAAGGCAACTCCGGCACCACCGGTTGGTCCTGCACTTGGACAGCACGGTGTAAACATCGTAGAATTTACAAAACAGTTCAATGCTAGAACAGCAGATCAGGGAGATCTTATCATCCCTGTAGTAATCACTGTTTACAATGACAGAAGCTTCAGCTTCATCACAAAGACACCACCGGCAGCAGTTCTTATTAAGAAAGCTTGTAAGATTCAGTCCGGTTCTGGTGTACCGAACAAGACAAAAGTTGCTACAATCACAAAAGCTCAGGTTAGAGAAATCGCTGAAATGAAGATGCCAGACCTGAACGCAGCATCCGTAGAGGCTGCTGAGAGCATGATCGCTGGAACATGCCGTTCCATGGGTGTAGTTGTAGAAGACTAATCCGGATCATATAAAGATTATATTGTAGGATACAATCAGCCGACCTTTTCCGGTGTCCTCGGGGGAGAGAGCGCTGAGAGTTCAATTGTTTAGTAAATTCATAAAGTGGGAGGGGCAAGTTCCCGCCAATACCACAAGGAGGTTATTGTAAAATGAAACGAGGAAAAAAATATATCGAAGCTGCAAAACTGATCGAAAGAGGAAATCTCTATGATCCTGCAGAAGCAGTAGCATTAGTAAAGAAATCAGCAACAGCAAAGTTTGACGAGACAATCGAGGCTCATATCAGAACAGGTTGTGACGGACGTCACGCTGATCAGCAGATCCGTGGTGCTGTAGTTCTTCCACACGGAACAGGTAAGAAGGTTCGCATCCTTGTGTTCGCTAAGGACGCTAAGGCAGAGGAAGCAAAAGCAGCAGGCGCTGACTTCGTTGGAGGAGACGAACTGATCCCGAAGATTCAGAACGAGGGATGGCTTGACTTCGACGTTGTAGTTGCTACACCGGATATGATGGGTGTTGTTGGACGTCTTGGACGTGTACTCGGACCTAAAGGACTTATGCCAAACCCGAAGGCTGGTACAGTAACAATGGACGTTACAAAAGCTATCAACGATATCAAAGCTGGTAAGATTGAGTACAGACTGGACAAGACAAACATTATCCATGTTCCGATCGGAAAAGCATCCTTTACAGAGGAGCAGTTAGCGGACAACTTCCAGACGCTTATCGATGCAATCAACAAGGTTAGACCAGCCGCTGTTAAAGGTCAGTACCTGAAGAGTGTAACTCTTACATCTACAATGGGACCTGGCGTGAAGATTAACCCGGTTAAGCTTGCATAATAAAATGTAAAAGAGACAGTTGCGAGACTGTCATAGAGGAGGATCCGCTTTCGGCGGATCCTCTTTTGAAAAAGAAAAAATAAAAAAGATAAAAATGGGCTTGACATATAGAAAATAACATGGTATTATAGCCTAGCAACTGCCGAAGACAGTAGGTGCTGAAAAGCGTAAGTTATGAACGCCTACCGAGGAAGAATGAATTTTTACATGCGTATGAATTTGTAGAACCTCCACGTCTTTGGGCTTGGAGATTTTTTAGTTTCAGCAGAGTGATCTGCTGGGAACTTTGGCAGTACACGAATAATATAAGGAGGTGTACCGAAAAGTGGCAAAGGTTGAAGTAAAACAGCCAATCGTTGAGAAGATTGCAGAAGAGATTAAAGACGCTCAGTCAGTAGTTCTCGTTGACTACCGTGGACTTACAGTTGCTCAGGATACAGAGCTTCGTAAACAGCTTAGAGAAGCTGGTGTGATCTACAAAGTTTACAAGAACACAATGATGAAGAGAGCTTTCGAGGGTACTGAATTCGCAGCCCTTGATGACTGCCTGGAAGGACCAAGCGCTATTGCTATTTCTAAAGATGACGCAACAGCACCGGCAAGAATCCTTTACAAATTTGCACAGGATGCTCCGGCACTTGAACTTAAGGGTGGTGTAGTTGAAGGAACAGCATATGATGTAGCAGGTATTTCTGAACTTGCTAAGATCCCTTCAAGAGACGAACTGCTTTCCAAGTTGCTTGGAAGCTTACAGTCACCTATCACAAACTTTGCTCGTGTTATCAAACAGATCGCAGAGCAGGGTGGAGAA
>OGEO01001091.1_pt1 | contig 18960 bp, 25 predicted proteins | sample 1570661 | NCBI WGS metagenome assembly OGEO01 (sample SAMEA2582142, study PRJEB24529) | metagenome | biome: Human gut stool | place: China | collected 2011
AAATTTCGCTAATCACCAAATTTATAAGCACTTATAATTCATCGAACTCACGTTAAGGTAGGTGCGTATCTCAGTATAGGGTCGGCCGTTGAAGTAGCGGAAGTAGCTCTTGGTGAGGAACTCCATATCGTCGGTGATATCGTGGTGGTAGCTCTGTCGGCACAGCACGTCCTGCTTCTGCAGGGCATAGCCCTCACCGAGCGTCTGGACGATGTTGTTCAGCACGTCGGTGAAGGCGACGTACTGCACGGCATCCGTGGCATACTGCTGGACGGGGTTCTCTATCTCGATAATGACGGACGGATTGCCGTTCTTCGAGAAGAGAACCGTGTTCAGTAGCTTGCCGGAACCATCCTTGATGTCCTGGAGCTGGGCGAAGAGGCCGTCAAGAGGTTTTTTCTTGTTTGACATGGTAGGTTATGTTTGTAGTAACTGGTTTTGGTTTGCGATTTTCTTTATGTTAAGGGCTACCGCTCATACATTTTGTAAAAGAAGTAGATGCCGTGGTGCCGCTTCTTGCTGTGCAGTCCGCTGCGCTGCTTGACGTAGATGGAGATGATTCCCACGGCGGCAAGGCAGACCATGACGATGAAGCCCACGAGTTTGCCGAAGAGAATGGAGGACAGCAGGAAGCCGAGGAAGCTCAGGCCGATGGCACCGGCAGCATAGGTCAGGAACCTGCCGCGGATGCCCATGAACTCCAGTGGCTTTTGGAGTCCCTTGAAGACAGGGATGCCGTTGAAATTGATGTCCATGATCTCGTAGTTTTATTGCGATATTATTTTATATTATATATTGTTTTTGATAGAGATTTCAGAGTTAAAAGGTGTCCGACTCCGATGTTTCGGATAGTCGGACTCCTTGTTTTACTGTAGCTTTCAACTACTTGAAGAACAAAGGCAATGCCTCGCTCATTGCAAGAAAAGCTACACAACCGCCAATAGTCAGCATGATGGCCTTCTTGACGTCCTGATCACCATTTTGCATCTTGAAGTAGATGGAAAATGCGCCGACGAGTGCGATGACTGCCGCAATGGCCTTCATCAAGTTACTGACGGGGGTCTGGTAGCTCGACACCTCGGTGATGGCTTTCTGGAATCCGCCAGCACCCTTGCTCTGGGCAAAGGTCATGACAGCACAGAAAAGGAACATTCCGAGGAAGGCGACTACACGCTTCACAGGGATTCTCTTGCATGCGCTCATGCAGGAGTTCATGATGGTTTTGGTTGAAATGGTTTGTAACATAAGCTGGTTAAGATATTTCATTACGTTACAATTTAAAGACCACATGAAAAGCGGAAGATGGGTGAGTGCCACTCACGTGGCCGTCTGATCCCCTTGCCTCACGGCGCAGCCCTCTTCCCGAAGCTGTCTTATCAATCAATCTTTACTAAATGAAAAGTAACACCCTTAATAACATTTTAAAACCTATTTTTCTTTTGAGAAACTAACCCTAAATATTGAATTCTGGCGGAGCCTCACGGCTCGATTCTTCTGATTTCTTTATTGCTTGGAGTTCGTCCTCATCGAGAATGCGCTCTGATTCTTTCTTTTCCCATAAATTGTTGATTTGTCTGAGTGTCATCTGAGCTTCGTCGAGAGAAACTTGCTTAGCCTCCTTGCTGACTTGCTCGGCTGTCTGGGCTCCCTGCAGCTTTGTCTGCTGTTTGGAGTCGTCAATCTGAACCTTTAGGATGTCGAAGTAAGCATCGCTGCGGAACTCCGGTTGCTTTGGGGGCTTTGGAGGTCTGGACTTTTTTGCATGAGCAGGTCTTATGGATGGTCGTTCTTCGGAATTTGACTCTGACGGAGTTCTTTCCTTGAAGGCTTCATCGCCTGCGGTATCTGACAACTTAGGGAAAACAGTATGCTCAAAACCAACGATGTGGACTTCTGGGTCGGCTGGCTCTACGTTCTCTGTAGGGTTGACCTTCACCTCTGCTGTTTTGTCTGTTGAAGTGTTGGTATTGTCCTCTTTTGAATTAGACTTCTCTGCGTCCTCTTCATTTGATTTCATATTTTCCCTCTCCTTTGACAAGGCAGACATCTCCTCGGACAGTATTTCACCACGCCTGAGCTTGACAAGCTCATTAATGCGTTTCTGTGTTTCCTCGTCGGTTGGCCTTGGACCTATGTCGTCAGATGGCTTTTCTTTGGGCTTATCACTATCCACCTCGAATGATGTAGCTGAGAGTGGAGGTGGAGGAGATGTTTGTGCTGCTGACTGTTTAGCGGATGCTATCGCGGTCTTCTCTTCCTCACTTACTTCTTCCGACTCATCATCTGGGATGATGTGTGCTGTGACTACCTCATCATCCGATTTATCGGTGGCGGAGCTCTGAGTTGCGACATGCTTTTGGGGCTCTGTATTCCCCACTGTTATGGGCTTGAACTGCCCGGCCTCGTCGGAGATGTCGATATCCACGTCCTTGGGCTTGGGCATGAACTCCACTGGATCCTTCTTGAAGAAGAGGTCGAAGATGATCATGCCCGCATAGCCAAAGACATAAACAAAAACAATAACTATTACTATACTGGTGAAAGCCATAAGCTACTCTGCAAAAGGTTGGGACTCCTCGCGCTCAATGCCGCTTACGCTGTTCTTGCCGAACACCTTGTCGCCTGCCTCGTGGACTTTGGGGACATAGGTCACCGTCAGTTTCTCGCCCTCGGTGATGGCGTACTCGTCTATCTCTTTCTGTCCGAAGACTTCCAAGAGCAGCTCGCCGTCACCGTCGGTCTTGAGTACATACTGCTGGGCTGCCCATGTGCTGCCCTTCTTTGACGTGCCTGTCCTTACGGGCAGGACTTTCGTGATCGTTCCTGTTGTTTTCATAGTCGGTAGTCTGATTACTGGTTATCTGATTGGTTTAGTTGAAAGTCTGCTCATTGGCCGACACGGCCGGAGATGCTGAATATTTCTCCGTTTCCTCCGCGCACGTTGTCGGCAATGGCAGGAAAGTGAATCCGAACGCCTTGCCGTGTTCCTCGCGGACGGGGTGACGGCGAAGGGTGGAATCATAGTAGAAGGTGTGGCCGTCGGCTCCTATGATGTAGCCGAGACGCTTGAGGGAGCCGCGAAGGCGGATCTTCCTCAGGTTGCTAACCACCTTTATGCTCGTTTTCTGGTCCAGCCCGAAGATGATGCGGCGGCGCTCCTTCTGGACGAGTTCCTTGCGCCTGCGGCTTCGGATGGTATGGTACTGCTCCGGTGTGCGTTCCAGTCCGAGCTCACGGGCAATCATACGTATAGATTCCTTGTGCATGCCTGTACGCTCCGCCATCTCCTGGTAGCTGAGGTTGGGGTATTCCATCAGGACAAAGGAGCGTGCGTCGCGGTTGCGCCCGGAGGGGTCAAGTTTTTTAAGTCCGAGGCGGCGTGCATGGCTGCTAACAGTGCTGCGCGTGCAGCCGATATGCGAGGCTATCTCATGAAGATAGTCCGTATGGAAGCGCTCCTTGAGTATTTCATCGTGGTCAGGTGTCCAGACGGTTCTTTTTGTATTTGGCTGTAAGGTTGTATTCATAGTGTTCGTGTTGTTGGTCGGTGTTGTTTTATCTGTTATCTTACTGCAAGAGGTTGGTCCGGTGAGCAATAAGCCGCCGTAGCTCCTCCTTGTTGGCATCTATGAAAGCTCTCGCAAGGGCTGTGAAGACAGCGGAAAGGCGGTTGCTTCCATAGACGGTTTCCAACGTGGCAAAGACTTCATCGGGGAGGAAGACGTAATGGCGGTGGCCTTTTTCAACGGTATAGGAGAAGGACTCTATCTGCGACTGGATGTCTTCCTTTGAGATGAAGGCGGATTTCCGTGCTTTCGGCTTCTCCGCACCATTGTCCGTTATTGGAGCTTCTTTTTGGCTTGCGCTTTTGGAGGGCGGTGGCTTTGTCTTTTTCTTTCGTGGTTTCTCCTCCGAATATGAATCAGATGATGGTGTCTGATCATTGTCAGGTTTTGGCCTTTCTGCGGATGAAGGCTCTTCCTTGTCGCTTGACTTCTGCTCCGCTGAGACCATTTCGTGTGTCTCCGGCTTCACCTCTTCTCCCTGCTTGTCGCTCTGCCACATGTAGGCCGGCTCGCTCTCACCGTTGACTTTCCGGAGAAGTTCGTGAATATCCCCGAAAACCATTGGTCGAGAAGTGCCGTCAGTCATGCGGATTTGGATTTTTCGTTATAGATGCAGTCATAGAGCGTATCGTAGCACTTGTCAACAATCTCATGTTGCTTATCAGTGAGGTAGAGCGTGCTGTAACGCTGAATCTCGGCACTGTTGGGTATCTTCGGCAGGACGGTGCCCAGCTTGGCGAAGTAGTCAAGGAACTTCTGCTGCTCGACAAGCTCGTCCTTGCGGCCCCAGTTCTTGTTGAACTGGTTGGGCAGAAAATAGAACGGAGGAAGCTTGTCAAGGCCGTTCTCACGTGCAACCATGGCGACCATATCAACAAAGGAGGTGGTACCGTTGATGCAGGTTTTCTCCAACTGGATGGTAGTGACGATGGCATCGGCCTCGAAGAGAAGGGGAAGATAGCCCTCTTGGGTGAGACTGCCCGGTGTATCTATGAAAAAGTCGAAATCCTCGTTGCGCATGGCTCTTATAAGACTGAGTGTTTCTTTCTCGCTGCTGAGCTGGGTACATGGTACGACCTGATACAGAGGCGGGAGCTGTGGCCATCGCTCACGGTCCTGCTCGTGTTTTTTGACAATGCTGCGCTGAGGGTCGCCGTCAAGCACGACGAGACGGCAATGGTGTTTGAGTACAAACTGACCGGCGCTGAGCACACAGTTGGTGGTTTTGCCGCAGCCGCCTTTCTGGTTAGCAAACACAATAATCTTGTTGCGTCTCTTCTCGGGGGTCTTCCCGATGTTAAAGAATGGTATGTTCATAAGGTTGGTTGTTGGTAACTCGTGTCATGGAGTTTTGGTCACCTCTGTTATGTCCGCCTTGTGGTAGCATAAGATAGTTCCGTGTGACAGTATAAGACGCGCTCCTTTTCTGTAGGCCGGTATTCCAAGGGAGCTTGGCCCTGCAAGCGATTAGATGCCTGCGGTGTGGTTTTCTGATGCAAAGATAGGGACTATTCCGCATAACCGCAACAGTAGCTATGTGTAAACTGCTGATTTATCGCTGAATTTGGTGAAAAAAGTCGATTTCTCTCAAAATATGGCTGACTTACGGAAACGGTTTGGGCTATAGCAATGTCTCAAAGGGTGAAAGAGTAGATTGTTACGAATATTTTTCTTCTTTTTGCCTTGGGACAAATTGCATCATTAGTTAGGAATTAAATATTTAGATTAAGCTTTAGCAAATATTTCTGCAAAATACAACGAATCTCATCTTAAATCATTATCTTTGTATTCAAATTTGGATGTTCCGCATAATTGAATGATTTTCTGAATGAAGAATTTAATATCCTTATTGATGCTTATATTAGTTTCTTTGTCAGCGACTGCACAAGATTGTCTTCCAGAGAAAGCGGTTCCTGATGGGAGAAATAAGAAACAGACCGATAGCATCAAATCTCTTATAGAGAAGAATAAGCAGGTAATAAAGAATGAAATATCCTACGAGGATGCTTATGGTAATACAAACATTAATTTAGCAGCAAATATACAACTCCGGGCAGAGTTCATACGTCAGAAAGGTATATCAGTTGGACTTCATATGATGCCGTCTGGGAACTATGGCTTTCCTGACTTTGACTTCTATTACAAACACCCAATAGCATTTTTGAAAGCAGGAAAGAAGCTTATGAAGTTTGAGAAAGCATACTTCGATGAAAACTCAATGATAAGAATGATGCACAACGTTGTGAACTGGAATGCCGTTCTTTGGCAAGTTGAATATCGACAGAAACATGGTAAAAAAGCCTATGAGCAATTAATGAGAAAACATGGAATCAAAATGTAATACGGCATCAAACTTGTCTCTATTATGAGATGAGACGACATAAATGTACTACTGCTGTATTTTTGAGGAATATATAAGTCTCCCTTTAAGGTATAGCATGACCCAATAGCTTCACAGAATACATAAACGTAACATTTATGTATTCACATTTCATTCCCTAATCATATCTAAATTTGGAATTTTATTAATATAGCCCTAAAACGAACGACTCAAAGTAGCAACCGTCATTTAAGGGAAGAAATCTCGTAAGTACTTATCTTATACAGGTCATTCTTATCACAATATTCTTCTATTGGATGTATTTCCATCCCATTGTGGTAAGCATAGTGTATATTCGTCGAATTGATGGAAGTCATTATTGTCTTCCCATTATTATTATCATGCGGTCCAAAATTATTTGTCGAAAAACAATATCGTCCGCTTCTACTAAGGTACATCTTCTTCTGCTGTAATTTTTTAACGTTACCCATAGGAGTATGTACAGGATTGAGAAAAACATCTGTTTTGCTTAAGATTCCATTGAACGTTGAAGACAACTCACTATTATCTTCAAACCAGAAATATGGCCTGTTCTCTTCGGATTGCTTACACGCAATGATGTTAATTTCCCCACATCGTACAATGGTAAAGTTAATGCCATCAATCGTTATTCTTCTTTTCTCTTGTAACTCACTAAGGAATTCTTGAGCTAGACTTGGATTATTTTTGATATCATTTGCTGTTGCAAACATCTGGTCTGCAAACATGTCATCAACTTTTCCATCATGTACGTAGAAGAGTGCTTTCTTCAATTTTACCGACTTATCTTTATGGTAATTGGAAACCTCTACGACCGCTTGTGTATGCTTGTTTGTGATTGCATTCTCAAACAATTGTAGATCATTCAAATTATGTAATGTGTTTCCACTGAAAAGGATTAAATCGGCACTACTTCTATTGAAGATCTCCGTTGTCATCTCCAATCGCTTTGCCCATTTGGATTTGTCATTAAAAGCAACTAATTGTATCTTCATATTTATATATTTTATCTTTAAAGGTTAAATGATGTAAGCATGGAACCGTCAGTATCATCTGGTCAATTACAACTACATCTAATTCTAATTTATGCGCAAATTTACTAAAATATTTTAGATTCGCAAATAAACTCATATTTAAAAACTTGATGCGTATACTTTCATAACTGGCTGGCAATCCCCCTTACCTTATTTATATAGTCCGGGGCACTGGCATAACCAATGCGCTTGAGAAAGGAATAATATCCTTCACCATCGCGGTGCTTGTACTGCACCTTGTTCTTGTAAGCGATGACACTCTCTTCCCAGTGGTCAAAGCTATAGTAGCCCTTTGAGTGCCTGAGACCGAAGAGGTTGTTTTGCACATTGCAGACACGGGAGCGGAAGTGTCCGGTTTCGAGGATGGCCTGGGCAAGGACGATCTTAGGATATTTGATACCATACTTCTTCAGTGCGGCATAGAGGTTCTCGATGGTCAGCTCCTTTGCGCTTGTATCCACATTATTATATATAGGAGAGTCCTTGCCGGCAATTTCCGCAAGGCGCTTATTGAAGGACACCACTTGCTGATTGAGCGCATGGATGAATGGCAGTGGATCAACGCTCGTCCAGTTATTGTTGGCTGACAGTCGCTGCAGTTGTAAGTGAAGGTGCGGTCCGGTGGAGCGACCGCTGGAGCCCACGACCCCAACAACCGCGCCTGCCTGTACCATAGTCCCCTCCTTGGCGTAAATCTCACCGAGGTGACCATAAAGACAGCGGAGGTTGCCGTGGTCGAGGACGACATAGTTGCCGTAGCCGGTGTTGCCGTGGCGCACGGCGGCCACCCTGCCCGGGAGCATGCTATAGACCAAACCGTTTCCGCATCTCAAATCTATGCCGTCATGGAACCTACGACACTTAATGAAGGGGTCATGGCGGTAGCCATAAGACGAGGTGATAGTTAAGTAATCGAGTGGCATACAGATGGTTAGACGTTTTTCGAGAATGCTTAATAGTATGCTGTCTGAGGTGCTGAGGAAGGGTAAAACGGGCTGTTTTACAACTTTCTTCGATGATTTTAGAAAACTTTTTTCGCCTTTTTCTTGCACTTTTTCTTGGGCATTGTTGGAAGTTGGCGGTTTGTTTCCTAACTTTGCGGTCAGAAACGAAGGCAAAGGCAGTCTGAAGACGGACTTTCTCTTGGTCTCAGTCTCAGCCTTGGACTTTGGCTTTGTTTCATGGATTACGTCACGGACATAAGGGTCCGTGGAAATGGATAACGTGTCGGCAGCCGGACCGACTTTCTCAGCAGTGTAAAACTGTGCCGGTGATTCCAATACATTCATCGATAGCATCAAAACCACAGCGCACTTCAAGGTGTGTTTCATGGTAGTAGTATGTTTAGTTTGACATGGATTTTCACCACAAAGTTAGTATAAACCAGTAGAATAACCAAACCATCAACTATGAAAACAGAACCAGTACCATTCGACAAATTTGCCAAAATCGGCATCTATCCCAAGGATCTCATGCGCATGCCAAAGGACTTGCGCAATGCTATCCTGAGCGGTGAGCTCTCGCCGCTGATGCGTGTCAACGTGCCTGTGGGAGACAACTCGGCGGTGTCCATTCCAATGAAAATCCAGCTCGTCCATGACAAGGATGGTCGTCTGCAACTGCTTACGTATCAGATACATCGTGAGCTTGATAATAACCTGAAGCTGAACGATACAGAACTGGAGCGCGTGCGCAAGGGTGATGTCATCCAGAAGGAGTTTCAGGAGGACGGCAAGCGCAAGATGCGGTATGTGCAGCTGGACAAGGAGACCAATGCTTTGATGTACCGCGATGTGGCAACTGTTAATTTTGAAAAAAAGCTCCAGGAAGTTGACAGAATCAAGGACATCGGACTCGGAATTGGCCAAAAGGAAGCTCTCGTTTCGGGCAAACCGGTAGAACTTGAAGTTGGTGACCAGAAAGTGACTGTAGGTGTTGACCTCCGTGAGCCGGTAGGCTTCAAGGTAATGCAGGGAGACATGGAAGAGTGGAAACGACAGCAGGCCATCCGATACGACGACGCGCACGAGGGCTACATAGGCTATGTGCAGACGGACGAGAACCGATGGGAGTTCAAGCAGGTGGTTGACAGGCTGCGCCACGAGGAGAGCGTCAGAATGACTGAGAGGGAAAAGACTGACAAGAAAGAGAATAAGAAAAGAGGGCTTTCACTCTAAGGGTGTCTCCTTACTAAGAGTTATTCCTTTATTATCATCAACTGCAAACCAATGAGACTTCATCCACCATGTCAAACAAACAGGAATGTACGTTCACCTCCGTAGCCCCTTATCCTAAAGTGCGTCAGCTGGCACACGGGCTCAAGGACGGTGACTATGCGAGTATCTGCAAGGCTGCGGATATGATGGCAGACGGGATAAGGGAGATGGCGGCAGGACGCAATTGTGTGCTGGTGCCCATTCCGAACCACCGTGGCAGGGCTGTTTATACAAAGACGCTCGCCAATGAGATTTCCCGAAGGACGGGCATCCCGACGTGGGACATTCTTTCCTGCCGGCCACACATGCCGCTGCACTATGCCAAGAAGAACGACCTCAAGCCGGAGGGCATATACCTGAAACTCAATCTGTACAGACAAGTGCCGGAGCAGTTTACACCAATAGTAATAGACAACGTGCTGGACACCGGCTATACAGCTGGTGCCGCCATTAAGGCTGTGGGTCATCCGAATACGATGCTCGCCGTCCTCGGACATACCAAGAACCATCTGACCAACAAGAACTACCAGTTTAACCAACTCGCTACCAACATGGAAAAGAAAATGCAAGAACAGACTTCTGCCAAGAAGCAATCTGCCGAAACCACGAAGAAGCAGGTAAAGAACAAGACCGACACGCCATTGGCGGTATACCAGCGGCTCAAGAGCAAGCATCCCGACGCGCTGATCCTTATGCGCAACGGAGACTTTTACCGTTCGCTGAATGAGGATGCACAAAAGGTATCCGACACGCTGCGCATACCGACACAGAAACCGAAGTCCAAAAAGGACGGTGAGCTTATTGCGGAGTTTCCTCATCATGCGCTCGACGTCTACCTGCCCAGGCTCATCCGGGCTGGCAATCGCGTGGCGATTGCTGATATGCAGGAGCTGGGCAAGAAACAAACCACAAAACAATCCGCACAACGAACCAAGAACCAAACTCAAACAGATACTATGGAAAAGAAAACAGAAAAGAAGAAGACCAAGGCGAAGGAGGCCAAGGTCGACAAGACGGAGACTGCCAAGGTCGACAAGACTGAGGTGAAGGCCGAGAACAAGGATAATGCCAAGAAAGAGGATAAGGCCGTAGAGAAAACAGCGGAGCAGTCCGCTGGCCAGAAAGTCCACAAGCCACGTGAGCCGCAAATGGTGACCGTCAACGGCGAGAAAGTTTCCCACGGGCATGCCTTTCAGAGCAACCAGGACCCAAACAAGTGGTACTTTACCGCACGTCTCGACGGACAGCAGCTCCGTCCGCAGCTCATGAAGCCGGAGGATGTAGCTGCCTATCAGAAACGTGAGATAGGTGTGGAAGCTTTGATGCAGACTTACTACCCAACGAAGCTGGCAAAGAAGGTCACGCCGGAGGAGTACAAGGCTGACAACAAGCTGTCCGACGGGCGCGTCATCGAGAAGATGGTGGTCTACAAGGAGCATGACGAGCAGCGTCAGGACGTGGGCAAGTACAAGCTCTACACGCAGGTAGGCGAGCAGAAGATGTCGCGCACGATGTCAAAGGAGGACTTGAATGCTTACTTTGACCGGGTGACAACGCCTTCCAAGCTCGTGGAGAAAAACTTCGGGGAGCAGCTGCACCTAGCTTCCTTCTATAATCAGTTCAAGCTGGAGGAAGGTGTCAAGGATGTGCGCATCGCCAAGAACTACGACGGCAACTGGACGGTGTCGGCCAAACTCACTGACGACCGGACGACAAGCAAGGCAGTACTCTCATGGCATGACAAGCAAGCTCTCTTCACGCAAAAGACGGCCACAAAGGAGCAGCTGGCAGCACGCTATCTCAACACTGAAATCAAGGAGATGAAGCAGGAGAAGGTCAGCGCAAAGCAGGCGTTCAACCGATAACTGACATAACATGCTGTCTTGTAATAACTAACAGCTAAAGTTCAACTCATCACTTCAAGTTCTTAACAATTCAATCATCAACCATTAACACTTACAACTATGCAGAACAATACAATCGAAGAACTCATTCAACTCAAGCAGGAAGGAAAGATAGGGTGGTGCGAGCTCGCACTCCGCAGTGAGCACGGTACGGCCTATCTCCAGTGGTGCGACGACCACGGTATAGAGCCCGACGACAACAACGCTGAGCTCTACCTCGAAGAGACCGAGAGCCGTATTTATGACGGAGGTAACGATTTCGCCGAGGAGTTTGCAGGAGCGCTTGTGTAGGCTTTTCTCTATGATACCGTGAAAGACACATAACATTACCAGCCCTCAGTCCGAAGGCTGTGCCATCGGACTGAGGGGCTACTAACCTCATCTAACCAACTACACTGAAACTATGGAAAACAAGGATTCCAAGTCAAAGAAAGGAACAGACTACAAGAACAGCGGAGACAAGGCAATAGACGAGTTTTGCTCGCTTATGATCGAGCGTATGAAGTCGATGAAGGCCTCCGACTGGCGGCAGGGATGGACGAACGGAAAGGGAACGATGCTTGGTATGCCGCAGAACCTCAGCGGTCGCAACTACTCGGGCACGAACTCTTTCTTCCTGCAGATGGATACGGCGATGAATGCCTACCGCACTCCGGTCTATATGACTTTCATGCAGGCGCAGAAGGAGAATATCCGCATCAAGAAGGGTGCGCAGTCGATGCCCGTCATCTACTGGGACCTCAATATCAAGGACGAGCGTGGCAAGCGTGTCGCCGAGTCGGACTACAAGCAGATGAGCCGTGGCGAACAGGCGAAGTGCGAGGTGCGCCCGTTCCTCCGTGCTTTCTCAGTATTCAATGTTGACCAGACCAATCTGGAAGAGGTGAACAAGGAGAAGTATGATGCCATCGTTGACCGTTTCAAAGGCCCGCAGTTGCGTGACACGCAGGGCATGTACGAGAACCGCGCTCTCGACCGTATGTTCGAGCGGCAGGAGTGGATATGCCGGGTGCAGAACGACCGTATTGTGGACGGAGCTTACTATTCTCCGGCACGTGATATGGTTATTATCCCAATGAAGGAGCAGTTCAATATTGGCAAGAATGCTGAGGAGATTTTCAAGGATGGCATGGAGTATTACTCCTCGGCTCTCCACGAGATGACACACTCCACAGGTACTGCCAACCGTCTGAACCGTGACAAGGGTGCGAAGTTCGGTGACGCAAAGTATGCCAAGGAGGAACTGGTTGCCGAGCTCACGGCTGCCATGGTAGGCAATACCTTAGGCTTCGACAAGCGTATCCTTAACAACAACGCGGCTTACATGGACGGATGGATTAATGCCCTAAGAGAGGAACCGAAGTTCATCGTCTCGGTCATGGCGGACGTGAACAAGGCCTCGAAGATGATCCTTGAGAAGATTGACGAACAGAAGATTGCCCTTGGCGAGCGTCCGATACTGTCTTCCAACATGAGCAAGGTGGACCTGCAGGCTAACATCGCCAAGCAGGAGTGGCAGCAGCCGCACGACATCGCGCTATCGGCGAAGTTCGACAGTGCATCCATCTATAAGCGCATGGACGGTGGCTATGCAGTTCGGGCGACCTTTGAGGGACAGGACCTCGGTATGAAGCCCATCAGTAAGATTACGGGTATCAGATATGAAATGATGCCCACGGGTGCGCTGAAAGACCAGATGCTCCACGACACCGTTGCAAGGAAGTTCGCAGGAGAGGTACGTGAGATACGTGAGCAAAAGCAGCAAAACAAGGAGAATAATGGCTTGAAGCTATGATAGTTAGTCTCTTGTTTTAAACTATCTTTGCGAGCTACTTTAACAATCAAGTCAATAACAAAACCATCAAACTACAAGCCTATGTCTTACGTATCTTTTCAAGAGATGAAGCCGAGGGTGGGCATCGACGACGTTGCATTCTCGCTCGGCTACAAGCTCAACAGACAGGCGGGCGTGGGACGGTACATAGAGCTGATTCTGCCCGACGGCAGGGGAGAGAAGCTCGACACCATCGTCATCTCGCACCCGCAGGAAAAGGAGCGGCAAAAGTACTTCCACCGCAATTCGGGAAAGCGTGGCGACGTGGTGGACTTCATCGGTGAGAACCTGGGCCGCTTCAACATTTATGGCAGAAACCAGTGGGAGGTCATCGGCAAGGTGATGGCGGACTTTGCCAACATGCCACTCGTGGACAACCACGACCGTGGGTATAGTGGTGGACTCGGCTCTCTGAATACCGTGTTCAATCCGAAGCGTTACACGGCGCAGCCGCTATCGAGGAACATGGACTATGCCATGGGCATCTTTGAGGAAAGGGGTATCAGCCGTGAGACGGTTCATTTGTTCGAGCGGCATATTGCCATCGTCACTGACCAGAAGAATAAGAACGGGCTTCCGATGATAGGCTTTCCTTATCGGGAACCGGGCTTCAGTTCCGACTTGGCTGGCTATGAGCTTCGGGGCGACCGCGGTTTCAAGGGTAAGGCAGCCGGGACGAACTCGACTACGGCGGTATGGACGGCAGGAATACACTCGGCACTGAACAATCCTCAGATGGTCAGGCATGTGTTCTTTGCGGAAAGTGCCTACGACGCTATGGCGTTCTATCAGGCGAACCAGGGAAAGATTGACCTCACGCACTCTGCATTTGTATCTGTCGGCGGTGCGCTGTCCAACGGACAGGTGTCGGGTCTGATGCGCCACTACAATATGGCGAAGGCCGTGGACTGCTTCGACAACGACCTGCCGGGACGTATCTACGGCATGAGGATGGCGGCTCTGCTCGACGGCAAGCGGCTTACCATAACTCAGAATGGTGATATGCTCGGCGTTGAGACAGAAGGTAAGAAGATAGAGATTCCTGTAGGCAAGGCTTCTGTGGAAGAGCTAGCCAAACACATGAAGCTCTCGGACCGTATCGAAGTCCGCAAGCCACCCGTGAACTACAAGGACTGGAACGACGTTGTCCGAGGCATGCCCTTGGAGGCTCTGCAGCTCAAGACGAAGTTCCAGCGGGACGAGAATCTTGCGAGGATAAGGACGGAGCTGCGCGAGCGGAATGAATGCAGGAGCAGTTTTAAGATGTGAAGTTTTGGAACATGAGAGAACTCGTTTCTCTGGGAGCCCTATAGCTGGGAATTATTAACGAGGCCACGGTGCGTCACTTCCGGCACTAACTTTTCAAGTCCGTACCGTCGGTGATGACCGTGGTCCAAACAAACGAAGAACGATGAAAAGAAAAATTCTTTGCCTGTTGCTTGCCATGTCCGGCTCCGTCTGCGGCTTCGCCCAGCAGACCGACCCGGCCCTGACCGGTGCCGTGGCAGCCCAAACGAAGATACTGAAGGACTTGTTCAAGAAGCGTGATAAGACCCAGAAGGCGATTATCGCCTCAGAAGCCAGTGTCTTTGTGGCTATGGAGAGGATGCACCAGTTGGAGGACAAGATGCTGGGCTACTTGCAGAACGCGCAGGGTGCCATGCAGAATATCTATCAGATCAAGCGTGCCGCAGAACTTGTGGGTGTGGAGATACCGAAGAACATGGCTCTGCTCAGAAAGTCGATACCGGGCAATCTGAAAGGAACCGCCATAGCCGTGCTGGTGTCTGACGAACTAATGGATGCTACCACGCAGATGCTCTCGCTCTATCCGTTCATGAAGCAGTTGGTCACAAGTGGCTCGTACAACGTTACGAATGCTGATGGCAAGACAGAGAAGCATAAGGTCAACCTGCTCAACTCAGCGGGACGTTACTATGTGGCCAATGAGATAGTCACACGCTTGGAGAGCATCAACACGGACATGTGGTTGCTGGCTTGGCAGATAAGGACGTATTCGTGGAACGACCTTTGGTTCGGACTCGACCCCGACGGTTGGGCGACGGTGATGTCGGGAAAGGCTATTGTAGACGGATTGATACTCGACTGGAAATATCTGTAGTGGAGAGTCCTCGATGAAGTATCTGTAGCGGAGAGCTTTCTACGAAGTATCTTTAGCCACAAGAACCTTTAACTATTTGCTGCAAAGCATTAACTGTCAACTACTAATCAGGAACAATTCAACTAGAACTACTAATCATTTTAATCATCAATAATCAACTTTTAGAACTATGGAAAACAAGAAATCAATCCGTGGCATACAAATCACGGACGCAATCAAAAAGGAACTGGAGGACGTTGGCAAAAGCCGTGTTCTGACTTTCAAGGACAGAAAGGGAAAACAATACATGGCACACGTTGAGCTGCAGGACGGCAAGCTTGTCGTTGTGCCGGAGGGCAAGTACCTGGAGCACCGCTGTCCGCACTGTGGAGGTCGTATCAAGATTACCTCTAAGGGGTACTTCTGTGAGCATTACTTCGACAAGGGCGAGCCATGCAAGTGGCACTGCAACGGCATCCTCAGCCACCGCTTCATCCTGCCGCATGAGATAGAGGCTTATCTTGACGGGCATCCGACGGTGCTCGACGGCTGCTTCAACTCGCAGGGACGTATCTTCTCGGCGGTGTTGATGGAGAGTGATGTCTATGGGATGTCGCTGTCGTCGGTTGTCGGCAAGTGTCCTGTATGCGGCGAAGACGTGCTAGTCAGTCCGGTGGCGTTCAACTGTTCCTGCCATGAGAAGCTCGGCGAGCCGTACCATCTCACGCTATGGCGACATATACGTGGGCATGAGGTAACACTTGATGAACTGAGAGAACTGCTCACAGATGGCGTCACAAGAAACGAAGTGATGCTTATGGACGACAAAGGCTCGCTGTCGAAGGCTTACCTGCGGTTGTCTGACGACCACAAGCGGATCGTGGCAGACTACAACATCTACAACTGAGAATTCATTCAACTGTTTACAAACCATTCTAACCAATAACATGAGTACTATGAACAAGAAGAAACTGCTGAGAAAGGCGGCCTTTGAGACCGGCCTTTCCATCAAGGAAGTGGAGAAAGCGGTCGATGCCTTCCTCTGCGCCGTATCTGACATTCTCCGTGAGGATGGGGAAGTCATCATCCCCGATTTCGGGAAGTTCTACGTCAGGGAGCGTGGCGAGCGCGTCTGCCGCAATCCCCAGACGGGTGAGGAGTTCGTCGCGCCGCCAACAAAAAAGGTGAAGTTCAAGGCCTTCGGCAACGTGACCAACTATAACTTCAAGTATGGACGATAACCGATTGAATATGAAGAAGTCATTATTGCTATTGATGGGTGCCGCACTGCTGATGTCGTGCGGCAACTCCAGTGAGAAGATGAAGCAGCTGGCAAAGGAGAATCTGGAGCTCAGCGTGGACTATCCCAAGCAGCTGAGGGTGCTGGCCGTGTCGGAGCCGGACTCGCATTCGGGGCAGGTTACTTCACGAAGGACGAGGTAAAAGGGATGCTCAAAACGATGCAGGTGGTGACGGACACCATCATGAAGCTCACCGACAACATGAGCCGGTTCAATCCTGCCGACCACTATGTCGTCAGCCTTGCGGAGCGTCAGATGCGCAGCATGGCGGAGATCCGCTCGCTCATCATGAAGGGTGACAAGAAGGGTGAGTTCAGCGGATGGAAGGTGAAGATTGACTACCAGTGCGTCGATGCAGCCGGACTGCCGTATCGCTCGGAGCGGTGGTGCTTCATCGACAAGGAGGGCAGGCAGGTGTACAAATCCTTTGAACTGCCGATACCATGAAACGTAAACCAAACCTTCTAAATGTCAAACACTACTATGGAAATACTTAACTTAACCTGGGTGAACCTTCTAAAGAAACATTATCTCTGTCTTCTCAGCTACTATCAGGAGGAACCAGAACGGCTTGAGAACTTAAAAGTCAAGAAGGCTTACAATGCATTGCTGTCGGTCAAGAGCGTGGAGGAGTTCAAGCAGTGGCGAAAGCTGCTGAAGGACTATGGACTGTCTTTTGCGGAAGTTGATGACATCATCAGCAGCAATAATATGCTGGGTATCCTCGACGACCATGCGGAGGGTGCCAACGACTGGATCCTCGATGCCTTCATCAGATGGAAGCTGAGCTTCAACTCTGAAAAGTGGATGGAGGTGGAACATTGGAACTGTGAATTGGTAGAAATCCTGCTCAAGGCAACCCTGCGTGAGGAGGACGTGCACATCGTCATCTTCCCTTGCGGCAAGCCGGAAACCAAGCGTTGGGCAGCCATCGGGCAGGATGCCAATCGTCTTTTCGAGATTTTCGGATGGCAGACCGGATGTGTGGAGACAGCAAATGAACCAGTGAGCTGGATGTTCATCAACAAATACGGACTGGAGGTATTGCGGCAGAGTGGGTACAGTATTCAGGTTCGTGATTTCGGGGAGTTCGACATTCTCTCAACATCATTCGAAGAGGACAGCATTGCCTCACTGCAGCAGTTCATCGACTACTTGCGGATGATGGACTCTATCACACAGGAGCAGGTGAACTTTCTGAAGAAGATACGACCTATTATCTTTCGCAATTCTGGCTATTGGGAGCTCACTCATGGGAATATCTGCTACGACGATAACGGCAATGTGTATGTTGAGCAAAAAGGAAAGAAGCCCATCATACTGGCTCAAGGCAAGAATTGGAGGCTGGATAAGCTTACACGGCCTTTAGTCGTACAGATGGGTGAGGAGTTGGGTGAGGCGTAGTCCTATGAGAAGGTAATCAGTGCTCAAGGCAAGTGGCGGAAGAAGCTTCTCAGTTGCACTTCGACACTTCTTCCGCCACACGCCTTGTGCACAAGCCCTTGAATGCTTCACTTCGCCCTTTCGTCCATGTCAATAAGGGCGAAGTCAAGCTTTTGATATGCTTACGCAATGTTTGAAGTATCACATATATAATAATATAAGGTTCTTCCGCTTTTCTCGTTGGTGGGACACGATATTTTCAGGACTAATATACAAAAAGAAGCCTAATTCCGTTATATATTTGTATTTATTGCTGTCCGGTAAAACCCAGATTCCGTGATTTTAGCTCTCGGAACCCCAGTAAATACGGGACATGATTCTTATTTCTGAAAAGTAACCCCTATAGGTCATCAAAGAGGCTTAATTGTATATATTTCGGATTGTAAGCCAAAGCCTGCTTTCGCTGGGCCTCCTTGAGATCACGCCAAGCACGTAAGGGGTCTACGACAATGGCTACAATGTCAATATAGGAGAACATTGTAAGCCGGATAGCGCATACGAGATTGGAAAACGACATCTTATCTTTTGCCTCTCTGGAGATAACCCTTGTCAAGAGATAAGCTATCATAACCGACCAAATCTGTATTTCTATGGCATTAACGCTGTCTCCCAGGAAATACTTCAAGGGGAAGTTCTGCTTGAGACGTTTAAACAGGTTATGTAAAGCTTTACATAATGTATTCAAATGGATTAAGCAGCATCTTCGGGTCAAATCCTTTTGGGGAACATCTGAAAATTCCGTACGAATCCAGATACATGTTGCCATCATTACATATTGTCTCATCGCCATCATAGAGCATGACCTCAAACTCAATCGACCAGTGTTTCAAGTCATGCGTATTCTTGGTAGTTACCTCCTTGTCAAAGACAACATCAAGGAACTGTTCGAGCCTCTTAACCGGAAGTATGAGACAACCGATGATGGCAATTGAGTTTTGACTTTGATTTCAATTAACATATATTAAGAGACAATAGTGTGCTTTTATAGAAACATTTCGTAATTTTGCACTTGCGAGTTGAATTCACCGCAACAGATTTTCAAGCAGCAACCACAAAGAGTATTAAAATAAAAAATGAAAAACATTATTTTTTTTACTATTGCCATAATCCTTTTCGTTTCTTGCGAATCCGAGGAAGGTCTTAATACTTTATGAATATCCGCAATCATCCAAATCAGTAGATTCTATGCTTGAAACTCGTCC